>Ga0194059_1000001_pt1 | contig 285151 bp, 256 predicted proteins | sample SepL6211m_MetaG_FD_163426 | JGI IMG/M metagenome (GOLD analysis project Ga0194059, IMG submission 163426) | Anoxic zone freshwater microbial communities from boreal shield lake in IISD Experimental Lakes Area, Ontario, Canada - Sep2016-L626-11m | ecosystem: Environmental > Aquatic > Freshwater...
ATGGGTGCTCTTTGCAACTAAATATTGAATTGAAAAAAGCACCCACATATCGTAAGTGCTTTTCCCTTGTTTAAGCCTTTTTTTGAAGGTCGGCGGAAACGCCCGTCTAGCGCTTCGCCCACTGTGGAGCTTTTCTAGCTTTCTTAAGTCCAGCTTTCTTTCGCTCAACTTCCCTAGCATCACGAGTCATATATCCAAGGTCTTTAAGTACTTTTTTGAATTCAGGATTGAAAACCACCAAGGCGCGTGCAATTCCAAGACGAACTGCCTCAACTTGACCAGTCACTCCACCACCAGAAACCTTGACTGTCATAGAAAACTTTCCATACATACCAATAGCCTTAAGAGGTGCTAGCATATTGTTTTGCAAAGAAGCTGTTGGAAAATAATCCTTCAATTTCTTCTCATTGATGACAACATCACTGTCAGTAGCCTTTTCATCAACATAGAGCCTAACTTGTGCAACAGAAGTTTTTCGCCTTCCTACAGCATAAAAATAAACACCGCTAACCTTTTTGGTAGCTTTTTCTTTCACTGGAGCTGCAACAACTTCCTCTACTTTCTCAATCTTAGTAACTTTTTCAACTTTTGCAGCTTTAACAACCTTCCCAGCTTTTGGAGCTGCCTTTTTTACGGTCTTAACTGCTTTAGTTGCCTTTTCTACTTTTTTTACTGCCATATCTTCTTACAAAATTTTAAATCAAAAAATCTAAAATTTCAAATTATCGTATTAGTGTGTAATATTAATAGTTGTTTTGCATCCATGATCCTGACCAGCTACTGCTGTCAAACGAAGCATCATCTTGTCTCTAAGCTTGTTTTTTGGAAGCATTCCATATACTGCATTTTGGATGACTTTTCCAGCATCCTTGACTAGCAAATCCCTAAGTGAAATCGAAGAAATTCCTCCTGGATATCCACTGAATTTGTGATAAATCTTTCCTTCCAATTTATTACCAGTAACACGAATCTTATCCGCATTAATAACGATAACAAAATCTCCTCCATCGATGTGAGGAACGTAATCAACTTTATTTCGGCCACTTAATGTCTTTGCAATTTCAGTTGCCAAGCGTCCAAGCACTTTTCCCTGAGCATCAAAGAGATGATATTGTCTGTTCATATGCGTTATTATTCTCTAATTTATCCTAATTTATACAAATTCTATTACTGCCATTTGTGCTCCATCACTTTTTCGCTGTGCGATTTTCATGATACGAGTATATCCACTTGATCGCTGAGCAAATTTTACAGAAAATTCACCTGAAATCTTTTTCACTGCAACCAAAGGAAGTCCTTTGCGAAGGTCTCTCAAAATCGCAACCTTCTTTGCTTCATCAGCAGAAATCTTTTTTACCTTCGTGATAATCTTATCAACCATTGGCTTGATTTCTTTTGCTTTTGCTTCAGTTGTAGTAATTTTTTCCTTCATGATAAAACTACCCAACAATGTCTTCAAAAGAGCCACGCGTTGTTTCTTTACTCTGCTAAATTTTCTAGTTCTTCCAAGATGATTCATATATTTTACTAATCCTGTTTAAGTGTAATACCAAATTCTCCGATTGATTTTTTAATTTCCTTGATTCCTTTGCTTCCCATTCCTTCCAATGAAAGCAACTCTTCTTCATTGTGTTTAACAATATCCTTAATTTTAACAATCTTGCTAGCTTCAAGCACATTAAGGGTTCTTGTTGAAAGATTTTTAAGGTCAACAACTTTAATCTTAAGTGGGTCAGCAGCTTCTTGCTCAACCACTTTTTCTTCAACTATTTCAGCTTCTTTAGTTTCCACAGCTAAAGTTTCTTCAACTATTTCAATTCCACCAAGAACTGAAAATTGTGCTACCAAAATTGTTACAGCTTTAGTGAAGGCTTCTTCCGGAGTAATGCTTCCATCAGTCACAACCTCAAGTGTGATTTTGTTGTAATCTGTTCTCTTTCCAACACGCATGTTCTCAACTTCATAGTTCACACGACGAATTGGAGTATACACGGCGTCAATAGCAATTACACCAATTTCTTTTTCAGGTCTAAGTTGTTGATCAATTGGAACATATCCAAGACCTTTTGAAACTTCAAGTTCAAGTTCAAATTCAACTTTCTTGTCAGTTACAGTTGCAATGATCTGATCAGTGTTAACAACTTCAATATCAGAAGAACATTTGATCTCTTTTGCAGTTACCTTTCCTTCACCTTTGAATTTAAGAGTAACTTTAACTGGTTCCTCACTGTACATCTTAAAACGAATTTTTTTAAGATTCAAAATAATCTGCACTGCATCTTCCATAACTCCATCAAGAGTTGAGAATTCATGAGAAACACCTTTAATCTTTACTGAGGTAATTGCTGCACCTTCTAGAGATGCTAAAAGAACACGCCTAAGCGCATTACCAAGGGTCATACCATAACCCGGATAACATCCCATGATTTCGAATTTCCCACTCTTCTCATCAATTGGGGTGTATTTTGGCTTTTGAGGAAGTGACACTGTCTGCATATCCTCTTTCTAACGCAGAAATCATGGAAGTACCTCCACAAGAAAAGCGTTTTTGAGTTAAAAAAGTTAATATATCAAACCTTTATTGCCAAGCAAAGCCTGACAATATGAACAAAAAATTCTGTTAACGAGAATATGATTCAACAACCATTTGCGGATCAACATGAACTCCGACATCCTCTCGTGTTGGCAATGCAATAACTGTGCCTTCCAATTTTGATTGATTGAATTGAATCCAACGAGGAAAATCTTTCTTATTTGCAAGTGTCTGAATCTGATTCTTGAAGTATGCATTATCCTTCTTTGATTCCTTAACAGAAACAACATCTCCAACCTTAATCCAACAAGAAGGAATAGTAAGTTTTTTTCCGTTCACCAAAAATGCTCCGTGAGTCACCAACTGTCTTGCCTGAATAGGAGAAGAAGCTAGTCCCATCTTTCGAACAACATTGTCCAAACGAAGTTCAAGACGAGTCATCAACAAGTCACCAGTAACACCAGATTTGTTGCTGATTTCATCATAGTGCTTGCGGAATTGTCTTTCCAAAACACCATACATGCGTTTGATTCTTTGCTTCATTGCGAGTTGTTTTCCAAACTCAGAAAGTCCTCGTGAAATATTCTTTCCATGCACACCTGGCGCATATGGACGACGTGAAATAGCACACTTTGCGCTATTGCATCTGTCACCTTTCAAGAAAAGTTTTTCTTGAGCTCTGCGACATCTCTTACATTTTGATCCTAATAAATCTCTTGCCATAACTTCTTATATTATAAAAATTTGAAATTTGAAATTATTGTCTACACTCGTCTTGGTTTCTTTGCTCTGCATCCATTATGAGGAATTGGAGTCACATCTTTGATAGCAGTAAGCTCAAAACCCTTGTTTGCCAATGAGCGAATTGATGATTCTCTCCCAGAACCAACACCTTTCACAAAAACATCCAACTCATGCACACCATATTTTTTAACTTTCTCACTAACATCATGCACAACCTGAGTTGCAGCATAAGGAGTTGCCTTTTTTGCCCCCTTAAAGCCCAAAAGACCACTACTTGACCATCCAAGCAAACCACCATTGGCATCAGAAATCATCACCATAGTGTTGTTATATGTGCATTTGATGTGAGCTTGACCCTTAGTAACCTGTCTTTTAAGTTTCTTTTTCTTCTTTTTTATCTCAGCTTCTGTGGCCTCAACAGCAGGAACTGCAGGAGACAATTCAGCCATTATTTCTTCAGTTGTTTTAATTTCATCTGCCATATTATCAGGTTTTAGCTTCTTAGTTTTTAAACTCTCAAGCTTTTTATAAAATGTTTATAAGTTCTATGTGTATATTTTAGATAAATAAGCCAAGTAGCAACAATCTAAAACTTTATCTCTATGTCTTTGATTCGCTTCTTCTTCCACTGCCCATAGTCCTTCTAACATTTCCTCTAACGGTACGACTATTGGTCTTTGTGCGCTGACCATTTACTGGCAAGCCCTTTTGATGTCTGCTTCCACGATAACTTCCAATTTCCTTCAATCGCTTGATGTTCATCTTAACTTCGTGCTTCAACTCACCTTCAACCTTATATTTCTTTTCAATTTCATCACGAAGTCTGTTTGCATCTTGAGCAGACAAATCCTTGGTACGAGTGCTCATGTCAATCTCAAGAAGCTTCAAAAGTTTCTTACTAGTTGATGGACCAATCCCGAAAACATAAGTCAAAGCAACATCAATTCTTTTTTCATCAGGTAGATTTATTCCAGCGATACGTATCATAATACAAAAATAATTTTAAATTTTTTACCCCAAACTTTGGGAGAATTTAAAACTTTAATTAAATAAATTACTATTAACCTTGGCGTTGTTTATGTTTAGGGGTTGAGCAAATGACGTAAACTTTACCCCTTCTTCTAACAACCTTGCATTTTGCGCACATTTTCTTAACTGATGCTCGTACTTTCATAATTTTTTTTCTACCACCAACTACTTATAACTTTTTCTCCAGCAGCTCTGAGAGCAACTGTCATTAGTTGTGAGTCTTTAGTTATTAGTTATTACATTCTTTGTGTTACTCGTCCTTTTGTAAGGTCATATGGGCTCATTTCCATGAGAACTCTGTCGCCCGGAAGCAGTCTAATATAATTAACCCTCATCCTACCAGAAATATGAGCAAGCACCTCATGTCCATTGTCCAAACGCACTCGAAAAGTAGTACTAGGAAGTGTTTCAATAATAGTTCCTTCTAGCTTTATCAGCTCTTTTTCCTGTTTTGGGGCCATATTTTAAATTATATTACAACATAAAAATAGAGGTGCCAGTTACTTGCAGAAAACTATCTTCATTGACTAAATTCGAATAGTAATTTCCTCTACTCCAGACAAACTATTAAGTTTTTTCAAAAACGTATATAAATCTTAACAAAGTATCCTTTTCTTGTCAACCCCGACATATAAGCTCTTTCTATTAGTATAGCCCACAATTAAATCGATAGACAAAAAATGACCAAATTCAGCAAAAAATGGCTTACTACAAGCTATTTTTTGATCTCAACGGTAACTCTTTGACCATATTGAGGAATCCTTGAAATAAATGTTGGCCAAAACTCAATATTAACATTTTTAATCGTTGAATATTTCTTCAAAAATACACCCAATTGTTCGTCATTTTTACCAAGAATTTGACCCTTTATTTCATCAGTTTTAATGTTTGGAGTGTCAGTTATTTCAGCATGAACTTTTAAATCTAAGGTATTTTTTTCAAAATCAGCATCAGCCGTGCCATATTCGATTTTTGAAATATCCCGCTTATTGTCCTTATTTTGAGCATCAAGAGCAATTGAACCGTCAACGGCCTTGCGCACATCACCCTCGGAAAAAACCAAGGCGCGTGCAGAGGCAGTGACAACATAATTAAAAGTTCCAAGCGTGTCCCCAATTCTAGCAGTAGTAGTTGTCTTTGAGATTATGACCTGCTGGGCTTGAGACAAGGAAACCTCCTTGTCTTTCAAGTCAACATTTATGCTCTCTAATATTTTTTCTTTCATTGCCGTTTGTGCTTTTTGCTTTGCACTATCCAAGTCTTGTTGAGTCACAACTCCAGCAGCAGCACCGCCATCATCGCCACCACCAATCATTTTTTCCGTTGATTTTGCTGAGAATTTTGCAAATTTAGGACTGTCCTTAAAACCAGGAATAGAAAATGATGCAGCATCAATATTAAAAGAAGATCCAGCCTGATCAGCTGTAACCTCTGCAACAACTGACCCAGCTCTCACTTGACCATCCACAGTAGTTGAACCAGGAACTATTACATTTTTATTTAGACGGAAAATTTTTCCATCTGAAGATTCAAACCTTGTACTAGCAACTAAAGTTTGAGCAGATGAATCATATTCATTAAAAATTGCTAAGCTTCCATGGGCTTTTTTTCCACTTGTAGTTCCAACCCCCTTTGTTTCATAGGGAAAAGTTTGCGTCTCTTCTTTATCTATAATCCTCAGTGGAAGCTTGGATCCTTCAACCTTTGCAATCTCAGTGTTTGCAGTAAGACTTAGATCAGTTTTACTCTTTATTATGTTCGGCTCAACACTTATTTTTGCAGTTGGCAAATACAAATAAAGTCCAACACCTACAAAAGCAAAAAAACAGAGTACGGTAAAGATAATAAAAATACTTTTTACCTTTCCATCCATGGGAACAATTTCACTGCCAGTCTTTTTTTGTGGCTTATCGTGAGATGAATAGAGTTTTTCTAAGGCCTTTTCTTTTTCATTGTTCAATTTATTATCATATAACGCCATTGTTGATTTTTTCAAGCCACCTAGCATCGGCTTGGCAACTGGCTGCATGATATTAATCCTTGATGGCAATTTTTCTCTCTGCAAAGAATCAGCTCTTTTTAAACCAAGAAAATCACCGCTTGCTTTAATGCTTTTTTGCTGTGGGACAGGTGCTGGCGCAAAACCAACTTCTTGCTTTTTATTTTGCATTCCTGCATCATAAAAATTATTTGAACCAATTTCACTCAATCTTGTTTGTTTTTTTTGCTGCAAAGGTGGTTGATATTCTACCTCTGGCAGCTCCTCCTCAAATACTTGCACTTGCTCCACATTTTGCATTGCAACTGCCTCTTCCATGACGGAGCGAACCTCAATTTCACATCTTTTTGCCATTGAAGCACCAATTTCATCCTGAGTAACAATCACAATCCTCTTTCCAACTTTTTCAGCCTCACGCTTAAGCAATTTCAAATTTACAATACTCTGAAGAAAAATTGCACGTTTTGGCAAAACAAAGAAATTATCAGTTGAAATAGACTTATTAAGCCTATCCACCACTGATGATATTTCTTCCTCCAGATCAATGTAAAATGTTTGTGACATACTAGCTTAAAATCCAAATATCAAATAAAATTAAAAATTGCACTTAATTATTATTTAATTTAAAAATCAGGATTTAATTTGAAATTTATAATTTAAAATTATTTTATATTAATCTTGCATTGTCTGCAAAACTCTTCTCAGGATCCCAGCCATAACCTTCTCCTCGCCAGTCACATCAAGCACCAAATTTGCCAATCCCATAGGTGTGACATCTTGTGGATTATTCAGTTTCCCAGTTTGATCAACCATACGAACAACATCCCTTGGTTGCAAATAATTAACACTCGGCCTTTTTGAAAATGGCAAACCAGCTGACCACTCAGTATCAAGTAATATTTTCTTAATCCCAGGAAGACCACTACCTCCACCACAAAGCAAAATTTTTGAAGGCAAAACATCACTTCCTGCAAATTCAGCTAGTGAAAGCTCCACACCACTAAGCCAAATTGCCACATCATTTTGCAAAATCTGTTCAACTTTCATACTGATATTTTCATCCAATTTCCCTTCAGCATATTCTATTTTCAGTTCTTCAGCCTCTTCAAGTTCGATGCGCAGCTCTTGTGCTAATTTTTTTGTGAAAGCCCTGCCACCAAAAGCAAACATCTTTGTCCCTTCAAGACCGCCATTTCTAACAACAGCAATGTCAGTTGTACCACCACCGATATCAATAAAAATAGCACTAAAATCAATCGCATCATCATAGTCAATACTCCTGGCAACTGCATACGGCTCTGCCGCAATACTCAGCAAGTCAATATTTAATTCATCAGCAATAGTCTGCAGCGCGCCAAGATGAATCATCGGAGCATAGGCATTAAAGATTCCAACAGAAACGTCTCTCCCCTGAAAACCAACTGGATTTGTTACTTGATATCCATCGATTCTAACGTCAACAATAGCAGCATTGATCAATTTCACCTCAATATCTTGTCCTGTTTCCCAGGCTATTTGCTCCTGAATTCTTTCATATGCCTTAGTTTGAACTTTTGCAATAATATTTTTAAGTTCAGCAAAATCAATCCTACCGTCTGGATTTCCACGTTCATAATGAACTGTTGTGGTTGTTCCCTTCACGAGTTCTCCAGCAATGCCAACAATCGCTTTCTTTACCTTTTTTATTTTAGCATCCTCCAGTGCATTACTAATTGAAATTTTGCAAGTATCAATAACACCAGAAATATCAGACACTGCACCACTTTGCATGTTCCCTCTTTTTTGCCTTTCTTTTCCAACACCAACAATGTGGCCAGTTTTCGTTTCGGCATCAATTTGAAAAACAAGTGCCTTGGCAACTTCCGTCCCAATATCAAGCGCCAAATAATATTCGGAGCTATTTCTTGAAAATATTTTAGAAAAAATAGACATTTTTATGAAATTTTATTATCAAATCCAAATTTTAAATCATTTTTTTTGATCAAAGACTTCATCTGATTTTCATCCAAAAGACCATCCTGACCACCATATTTAGTGATAGAATTACTGCTATTTTCAATGCCCCATTTAAGAGCTATTTCCATATTCTCATGATTCAAATGCGCAGCAAAAAAACCACTCGTAAAAGCATCACCTGCGCCAGTTGTGTCAACTGCCTGTTGTTTTTTACCAGCAACATGTTTTATAGTGATTCCATCATAACCCCAAGCACCACGCACACCATCAGTCAAAACAACAATCTTTGCCCCAATTTCATGTAAACTCTCAAGCAAGTATTCTTCCTCATTTAACAGCTGGAGCAAAACGTCTTTTTTATATCCATGGACTATCTCAATTGCTTCATCCTTATTGACTGACAAAATTTCACAAACAGAAATTGTTTGTATTATTTTTGCAACATCGTCATGAATTGTTTTTTGCCTTGGATTAAAAACTATTGGTGTGTCATACTTCTTCGCAAAATCAACAATGGTGTCGATATTTTTTTGCCAAGCCCCGCTTAGGTCACCAATAAAAATCCAATCTGGATGACCCATTTTTTCTTTTTCAATGATCAATTTTTGATTGGCAATTTGATTGGAAAAAATAACGCGATCGGCAGTGACTGTGTCAATCAAAATTGAAGACAGGTCGCTTTGACAATCAGATTCAATAAAATCAGCAACAACCAAAACCCCAATACTCTTTAGCTGCTTGATGATCCATTTTCCAGTCTCATCATCACCTATTTTTGCATATATAGTTACGTGGTGACCAAGCTTAACAAGACCAACTGCAACATTAGCTGAAATTCCACCCAATGCTTCGTGACGCTCGTCTATGTGATATTTTGCCCCAAGCTCAAAAGATATTTTTCTTTGAGCATTGATATCATCAGGGGTTTCAACAATAATGCCTTCTCCTGTTGGAAAAAACATATCCTTGCAAACAGAACCGATTGTAAGAATTTTTGCCATTTTAAATTAAACCTTATTTTTTATTTTTGTTTGCTTTTTCCGAAACTATTTCAGCTCTTGTTCAATTTTCATCAAACGATTGTATTTGCAAAGCCTTTCTCCGCGAGATAGCGATCCAGACTTAATAAACTCCGAAGCTGTTCCAACTGCCAAATCAGCAATAAAATCATCAGTTGTCTCACCGCTTCGATGAGAAATCATAACCTTCATTTTGTTTTGCTTAGCCAAACGAATACATTCTAATGTCTCAGAAAGACTTCCAATCTGATTAACCTTAATAAGCACTGCATTGCAAGCCCTCTCCTTGATTGCACGTTCAACACGCTTTGGATTGGTAACCAGCAAATCATCGCCAACCAAAATATTCTCACTTAAAATATTTTTATCAATACCGCCAAGAATCTTTTTTTCAGTAATTTTTTGAGTCATAATGGCCCATCCAACCCAATCATCTTCAGCCAATCCATCCTCAATAGAAACAACGTGATATCTATCAATCCACTCCTTGTACATGCTAATCAAGCGTTCTCGTTCAAGAGAAACCCCCTCTGGCTTAACCAAATAATGGCCATCATCTTCGTCAAAAAAATTACTAGCAGCAGCATCAATTCCAAGATTTAGTTGTGTTCCGAGCTTGTAACCACTTTCCACACATGCCTGATTGATAAGTTCCAATGCCTTTGTATTGCTTTCTAATTTTGGAGAAAATCCACCTTCGTCGCCAACGCCACTACTGTGATTACTTGCTTCAATTATTTTCTTAAGCCTATGAAAAACTTCACTGCCGGCTCGTAGTTGCTCAGCAAATGTCTTGATACCAGTTGGAATAAGTTTAAACTCTTGAATACTAAGACCGCTATCACTATGCATTCCACCATTTAAAACATTAAACATTGGCACTGGAAGCTTTGGCTTAACCTTCAAACCAGCTATTTCATTAATGTATTCATACAAAGGGATTTTTTTTGCCTTAGCTGTAGCGCGACACACTGCCAATGAAACACCCAAAATTGCATTAGCTCCAAGATGTGATTTGTTCTCACTTCCATCAAGTTCGAGCATTATTTCATCGATAACCAACTGCTGCGAAGCATCTTTTCCAAGCAAAGCTTCTTTGATCAAGGTATTAACATTTTTGACAGCATTGAGTACCCCCAAACCACCATAGCGAGCATCATCCCCATCTCTAAGTTCAAGTGCTTCAAATTTCCCAGTTGAAGCACCAGACGGAACCGCAGCAACAGCACTTTGCCCACCACTCAAAAAAACTTCGACTTCAACTGTAGGATTTCCTCTTGAATCCAAAATCTCTCTTCCAATAATATCTATAATTTTTAACATATTTTTTTATTAAACACTTTTATTATAAAGCTGGATTAATTAATTCATATATCTTTCTTAGCGGATCAACAACAAGCATTAGGAGTAAAAACAATAAGTAGTAAATTGAAAGATAACCAAGACTGGTCATGTAGCTAGCCTTATTAGAGAGACTACCTTGCGATTCTTTTTTCCTTATTTTTTGCGCCTTTAGCATTGAAAAAACGTGTACCAAAGAAATAAACACAATAGAAACAAAGAGTAGCAATAGCGCAGAATGAACAAAGCTATTATACAAAAAATATGTTCCAAAGAAAAACAGAGGCAAAATCCAAAAAATTTCCTTGTCCCAAAAGTCACACTCTTTGCGAAAATTCGCAAAACTTGAGAAATATAAAAATGGAATAGAAATAAAATTAATACAAAGACCAATTGTAAAAATTGTCATCGTAACCCAATTAGCCTGCCCAAAATAATCTCCAGGCGAAATAACATTGAAATTATTAAGCAAAATCAATATCACACCAGTAGAAAGCAATGCCTCAGAAGTATATAAACCAACAACGGAAACAGGATTAATGGTAGTGAGTTCTTCTATTGTTACTTTATGATTAAAGATGGCTGTATTTCCAAGCTTAAATTGCGGACTATTCATATCACCTTTTAAAATTTTATTTTTTATTTTAAATTCTTTCAACTAATTTAGTATACCACGAATATCAATTTTTCAGAAACTATTTTTTTTCACGAAGAGCTTCAATTCCTGGCATCAAATTGCCACTCAAGTATTCCAGCATCGCCCCTCCACCAGTTGAAACAAATGAAACCTTATCCATAAGATTATTCTCCTCCAGAACCTGCACGGATTCTCCACCGCCAATCAAAGTAAAGGCGTCACTATCAATCACCACATCCAAAATTTCCCTTGTTCCCTTGTCATAAGGAGACTGCTCAAACTTACCCATAGGCCCATTCCAAACAATAACTCTTGATTGATTAATAATAGCCTTAAATCTTTCAATTGTTTTTGGACCAATATCCAAGCGATCCTCGGCAAAATCAATTGGCAAAATAACCTTTGGTGAAAATTCTATTTTTTGATCAATTGCCTCATTTGCAACTCTTCCTCCAACAAGAATATGAGTATATGCTTTTTCAAAACTTTGTATTAATGGCAATTTTGTTTCTATCTTTGCCCCACCAATAATAGCAGTCGATGGATATTCAGGCTCATGCATAACACGACTAAGATTTTTAATTTCTTCTTGCAGCCAAACACCAGCATAACTAGGCAAATATGCAGCCACGCCAGTTACAGAAGCTTGATTGCGATGACAAACACTAAAAGCATCATTAACAAAAACATCAAAATTTTCAACCAATTGTTTTCCAAACTCTGGATCATTTTTTTCATCACCTTCATGAAAACGAACATTTTCCAATAAAATAATTTCACCATCTTGCAAATCAGCCAATGCCTTTTCAACAACCGCGCCAAGACAATCATTCACAAAAACTATTTTTTTGCCCAAAATATTTTCGAGTTCGCCCTTGACTTGCTCCAATGAAAATTCAGCAAGAACTTTACCCTCCGGTCTTCCAAGATGAGAAATCAGGGCAATTTTTGCACCATCCTGACGAGACAAATGCTCAATAGTTTTCTTGCAAGCTTCCAACTTGAATCTTTCTTTTATTTTTCCATCAACAATTGCCACATTAAAATCAGCTCTAACCAAAACTTTCTTATTCAAAAAAACACCTTCTTGAATTTTTCTTATTTCCATATTTTTATATTTAAATTTAATTAGGAAACTCTTGACCACTTTACTTTTTGGTAAATAGCCGGCGACAGCGGCTTATTGAGCTTTTGAATGATGAGTACTTATTCAAAAGTGTAACAAAAAGAAAGGTGGTCAAGAATTTTAAGATACTTCTTGTGTGACAATATTAAAAATGATTACCCATTCCAAAAATAGCAATCATCACACCAATAAGTGCTGTCATCATCGTGAAAATCCAAGCGCGCATAACAATCTTGCATTCAGACCAACCCTTAGCTTCAAAATGATGATGCAAAGGAGCTGCCAAAAAAACCTTGCGATGAAAAAATTTCTTACTATTAAGCTGAACAACAACACTGCCTGACTCCAAAACATAAACAAAAACAATCAAAAACAAAACCAAGGCTGAATTTGTAAGCATAGCCACAACACCAAGAGTTGTTCCAAGTGAAATTGCTCCAGTGTCACCCATCATAAAGCGCGCCGGTGGAATATTGAACCACAAAAAAGCAGTAACAACACCAGCCATAGCACTGCAAAAAGCACTTAAATCAATTTTGTTTTGAAAAAATGCAATGATAGCAAAAGAAAAAAATGCCAAAAGCAAAACACCTCCATTGAGCCCATCTAATCCATCTGTCTCATTAGATGAAATTGCTGAAAACAGAATCACGAAAATAAAAAGCGGAATATACCAAAAACCAATAGTAATATCACCCACTGCTGGCACATGCAAAACATCCCAACCAAGCTTACTAAAAAACCACCAACTGCCAAAACCAGCAATCGCAAAAAGCCAGCCGAAGCGCATCGCAAAGCGCATTCCACCTCCTTTATTGCTTCCCCAACCACGCACACTCATCACATCATCAAAAAGCCCCAAAACTCCAGCCGAAGCAAGTGCAAAAAGAGGAAGCCAAACTTGCTTACGACTCAAAAAATCCAATCTTGCAATAAAATTTACACCAAAGTATTGCGCCAAAAATGGAAAAATAAAATGAGAAGAAAAAACTAAAATTAAAATACTGACCCACATAATCACACCACCCATGGTCGGAGTTCCTGATTTGTGCGCATGCAATTGACTAACAAACGTCAGTTTCTCACCATTGACATCATTTTTCTTTATTTTGATTCCAAATTTATATTTATACAACAAATGAGTCCACAGAGGAGTGATTGCAAAAGCAAGCACAAAAGCCAAAATTCCAGTAATAAGAACCTTCAAGACATTTGCTATTTCTGGAATGGTTTGAATTTGAGCAAATTGCATAAAAAATAATACTTAACTATTAATTCCAAATATGTGATTTGAATGTCCAATCGATGGCAGTTCTAATGTCAGTCCAGCGAGTTGAATCATCCAGCAAAACTGCTACTGCTCGATGCTTGGTTGTTGGGTCAGCGGCAACCAAAAGCAGAGAATATCCAGCCAAAGGAGTGAATCCAGTCTTAGAACCAATCATGTTTGGCATTTGATCGAGAAGCTGATCAGTGTTCAAAATAGTGTGTTGAATTTTTCCGTCTGCAGAGCTAATAATAGTATTATTCGGCTGACGCGCTATTTTCCATATTGTATCATAACGCAATGAGTATGCGCCAATTCTTGCAATGTCATATGCTGAAGAAAAACATTCTGACTCTCGACCATCAGGCTCGAGTCCAGACGGCGTGCAAAAATGAGTATCCACCAAGCCAAGATCCGTGGCTTTTTTGTTCATAACGTCAGCAAAGCCGTCCTGAGTTTTTGCCATATGCTTTCCAAGCGCAATAGCTGCATCATTGGCACTATTCATCAGCATGGCCTGCAGCAAGCTGCGCACGGTGATTTTCTCACCAATCTTAAGGCGCTGACTAATGCAATATCCACTTCTCGGACAACCAATCTTTGTTCCATCTGCATACACCGGCTCTTCATCGATAGTAACTTCTTCATCCAAGTTTTTAATATTTTCCATCACCAAAATCGCAGTCATCAATTTTGTCAGCGATGCGATCTGACGTTGAGTGCGCCCATTGTTGTAGTGCAAAATTGTTCCAGTGTCAGCATCAATAATCACGGAAGCATGCGCATTTGGAATTACCAAATCCTTTACCCCATCTTTGCGAACAGGCTGATATTGAGGAGAATCAACAGCTTGCGCCTTTGGCTTTGGCGCTTCAATTGGCTTCTTAACCTCGGTCTTCATTGCAATCGCTTGGATGCTTTCTTCTTTCACTGAAAAATCAGCCTTAACTTGAGTTTCATTTTTAATTCCTTGTTGAAAAACCAAAAGCGAATTAAAAGGAAAAACAACGATCATAAAAATTGTTGCAACTATTCCCATTATTCTTTTGAAATTATAGAATTAATCCTTTCATCTTTTGAAAGTATATCATATTCTGGCAAATTATTCACATTTTCAACTCCAAGTTTTTTCAAAAAATCAAACGAAATGGCATACACATATCCTCTTGAGTCACCTGGATTGTCATTTCTCTCAATCAATCCTCGCAAAAGTAAGCTACGCAAAGTGTATGCACAATTAACACCGCGTATTGCTTCTATTTCAGTTTTTGAGATTGGACCACGATATGCAATGATTGAAGCAACTTCCATAGCAGCCGGAGAAAGCGCATCTTGCATTTCATTTTTCAGCAAAATCTCAACAAACTCACCATTTTCAGGGCTTGAAACAAGCTGAATTTCCTCACCTTTTGAAAAAAGCGTAATGCCACTTTGTGCATTTTTATATTTTTCCATCAAAGCTTGCAAAGCCTCATCCAATTGCTCCATCTCTATTCCCAAGATGCCAAGCAACTTAGCCTTCTTGATTGGCTCTCCAGTAACAAACAACAAACTTTCCAAAACTGAAATTAAATTATCCTTTTCCATAAATTTATTTTACAAATTTTATACTTTTTTATCACTTATATGTTTTAAATTTATTTCTGAAAACAGTTCTCCTTGTTCAACATGAATAATTCTCTGCTTGACCAATTCTAGCATTGCCAAAAATGAAACCACGATCTCAACCTTGTCCTTTGCATTAGAAACCAACTCTGAAAAAGATGTTTCGACTTTGCGTCGCAAAGTTTTCTGCAGATGCAAAATCTTGTCTTCCAGTGTCAAAACGTTTTCAATCATTTCTTGTTCTAATTTTTCTTGCACTGGAATTTCACCAAGCATTTTTGAAAAAGATTTCAACAAATCTTCACTGGTAATATTTTTTGGAGGATAAAAAAGATTTGGCAAGCCAACAAAACCATCGCGCGAAAAAGAATGATCCAACGAATCAAAAAGTTCCGCCATTTTCACTGCCACATCTTTAAATTTTTTGTATTCAGCCAATTGATACTCCAAATCCTTTATTTCCTCCTCTTCCTCCTCGGTGAATTCCAGCATCGGCAAAAGAGCTTTTGATTTTATCAAAATAAGTCTCGAAGCAACTGTCAGAAAATCAGCCAAATGTGCCAGGGTGATATTTTTAGCTTGAGCAATGTATTCCAAATATTGATCTGTTATTTTTGCCAAACTCACTCTAGTAATATCAAGCTTTTCCTGCTGAGTAAGCTGCAAAAGCAGGTCCAATGGACCTTCAAATTGTTCCAATTTAATGTTATAATCCATAAAAATATTTTCTTTTTAGGCTTTTCTTTTGCATCTTTTTTCTCCTTCAATCTCTGCCTCGCATTTATTATCAACCAGATTAAAAGCAGGATACAAGGCTAACAAAATTATCACTGCCAAAAACACAAACAGAAATTTAATTGAAAATACCACCAAAATCATGGCTGAAATAGCCGTGGCTGCTATATAACCCACACTCTTAGATGTTCTAAAAAAGCTTATCAAATCCATGTCCTCCCCATCAATTCTCTTGTAAAAATATGAATCACGCAATGTTTCAGCCATAGCTGCTCCAACCCTGGTTAGCAAAAGCACAAAACTCCAAATAAAAACAGATGGAACCTTAATAAAAAAGATGCTAAAAGTTGAAAATGCCATCATAAATAAAGCAAAGATAAGCATCTCTTTTTCTCCTAATTTCTTGTCAGCAATCAAACCAACTGGATAATCCACCACCACAAATGGAACAAGCATGATAGTGAACACAATTCCAATTTGCGTCCAGCTCATTCCCAGATCCAACAAATATAACGGCGTATATACAGTCATGAGCGCATAAAAAAATTCCAACACAAAAGAAATCCAATAAATCCTCATCAAATTCTTGTTCACAAAAATCTTTTTTACCAAATCTCTTGTGGTAATATTACCATTAAACCTACTGTTTCCACCACGAAGACCAATCAGTCCAATAACAAAAATAATCATACTAATAGCCATTGATAACAGAAAAAGACCATGATAACTATACCGCTCCAAAATCCTAGTTGAAAGAATTGGACCAAGCATAAAGCCAGCACTTATAATCATTAGATGCATACCACGTATTCTGCCAGATTTTTTGTCTTCCGAATATGATTCCATGATGATGTCTAAAATAACATACATCAAATATGCCGTTATGATATTAATCATCAGCAGAATTATTCCCAAAATAGAAGGAACAACAACTGTCAAAACAGCCATGGCACAGATTTGCAAGAAGAAAAACAAGAAAAAAGAAGTTGATTTTCCTAATCTTCTAATGATCTTGTGCATGTTCAAGAGACCAATCAGTGCAACAACATAGGCCAAGAAATAAAAAATACTAACATTCTCACTGCCAAGTGAAAGCTTGAAATAAGATGATTCAATATAAACCAGCAAGGACTGTGAAAATCCAAGCAAGAAAGAAATGAAAGTTATCAATCTCAACTTTCCCTCATTAAGATTATCTTTGTGTTTTTTGTTTGCCATTTTTTTATTTTTGACTAATGAAAGTGTTTATTTTTCAGAGGCCAAGTCCACAAGATAAGGCTTGGCCACTTTTATACAAGAAACAAAAACTAACTATAAAACTTTTTTCTTTTTTACAACAATTTTGATTCCAGCTTCTTTGAGTTGCTTTTCATCAAGCACGCTTGGGGCTTCCATCATTGGATCTTCAGCCTCTCCTGTTTTTGCAAAAGCAATAACTTCCCTAATGTTTGGTTCGTTTTGAAGAATCATCACCAAACGATCAACACCAGGAGCAATCCCACCGTGTGGTGGAGCACCATATTTAAATGCTTCTAGCATATGACCATAGTCTCTTTGAACTTTTTCCTCATTGATTCCCATGATTTCCAAAACTTTTCGCAAAGCTTTTGGTTCATGATTCCTAATGCTTCCACCGCCAGCTTCAAAACCATTTAAAACAATGTCATATTGAGTTGTCAAAATTTCTCCAATATTTTCCTTGTTCATCAATTGATCCATGAATTCTGGTTTTGGACGTGAAAATGGGTTGTGTGTGAATGTCCAACCAGTTGAAGATTCCTCATCTTTCTCAAAAAATGGAAAATCAACCACCCAGCAGAAAGCCAACAAATTTGGATCATTTTTGTCTTCGCGTATATCTGGTTTGTCATTTCCATATTTCTCCATCGATTCAGCATATGAAAGTCTCGGAAATGGAATTGCTTGAATTTTCTTTTCTGGAAATTGAGTTTGAACAAGATCAATCAACATTTCCTCAACCAAATTCATCACATCTTCTTGTTCAACAAAACTCATCTCCATGTCCAATTGAGTGAATTCAGGTTGCCTATCACCACGAGTGTCCTCATCGCGAAAACATCTTGCAATTTGAAAATATTTTTCAATTCCAGCCACCATCAACAATTGCTTGTATTGTTGAGGAGATTGTGGCAAGGCATAAAATTTTCCCTTGTATATTCTTGAAGGAACAACATAATCTCTTGATCCTTCCGCTGTTGTTTTTCCAAGTATTGGTGTTTCAACTTCAATAAATCCCTTTTTATCAAGGAAATCTCTGAAAAATTTAATCACGCGATATCTGGTCAAAATATTTTCCTTCATGCGTTCACTGCGAAGGTCTAAGTATCTGTATTTTAATCTCAACTTCTCATCAACATCTATTGTTGACTTGGTCAATTCAAAAGGAGTTGTTTTTGCCTCATTGATGATTTTTATTGAAGCCACTTCCAATTCTACACCACCAGTTGGTGACTTTTCATTTTTCGCGCTCATTGGCCGCTCCTTCACAATCCCTTCCATTTCAATCACAAACTCACTGCGCAATCGCTTGGCGTTGTCATGAGCTTCAACATGATCAGGGATGATAACAGTTTGAATGATTCCACTTCGGTCACGCAAATCAACAAAGATCAATTTTCCATGATCACGACGAATATGCACCCAGCCTGACAATTTCACGCTCTGACCAATAAACTTCGGGGTATCAATAATATTTGTTCGCTGCATATATTTTAAAATTAAAGTTAATTCAACAATTCAGTAACTCGCCGGGCAAGATCGCTAGGAACCAAACGTGTTTTCTCATAAAAATCAGTGATTCCCAATTCTCGCACCGGCTGAATATCCTCCTCAATCAGTGATGCAGAAAGAACAATGATTGGAATATTTTTTGTTTTGTCGTCAAGTTTCAAGCGCCTAATAATTTCTTCTCCTCCCATGGCCGGCATCACCATGTCAGTAATGATCAAATCATATTCATTTTCAGTGGCCAATTTGCTGCCCCAAACACCATTTTTGGCATATTCCACTGCATACCCTTCCGCTTCTAATTTTTTGCCAAACATTTCCAGAAAAATTTCCTCATCCTCAATGAAAAGAATTCTCTTGCCTGCTCCTGAGAGTGGTGCTGGTGCAACTTCACCATTTAAGCGATTTTTGTTTTTCTTTTGTTCACCATATTCATTCAGTGTTCTCTGGATCTCTGCAGCAAGCTCGCTTGGATTGTATTGTGTTTTTCCAATAAAACCATTGGCGCCATTTATCTTTGCTTCTTTTTCATATTCAGTTTTGTTGAGATTACTAAGAACGATAATTTTCATGTCACTGTCATAGGCAGGATTGCTGCGCAGTTCTTTGAGCACATCAATGCCACTCATTTCAGGCAAAACCATGTCCAACAAGATCAAATCAAACTTTTGCTCCAAAGCATATTTCAAAACCTCTTTTCCGGTCACAGCATTAACAACCTCAAATCCAATTGATTCAAACTTTTTTTGATATATTTCTGCAATCATTGGATCATCCTCCACGAGCATTATTTTTGCCATATAAGTAGTATTTTTAATACATTTTTAATATCTAAAGTATAGCTAATATGCGCCAAAAAAGCAACACTCGGGTGCCAAAAGACGAGTTTGTGTCAAATTTAAAATCCAAATACTAAAAACTCTTGATGCTGTTCAAAACTTCCTCAATTATCCAGGATGAGGTCGAGGCTCCGGCTGTTACTGCAACTTTTTTGCAACCCAAAAACCAACTTTTTTCAAGTTCATCAGCGCGCTGAACAAAATATGACAAAGGATTTGCTCTTTGCGCAATCTCCCAAAGACGCTTAGAATTGGCACTTTCTTGACTTCCAATCACCACAACGACCTCATTTTTACTGGCTAATTCCTTTATTTCAGTTTGCCGATGATGAGTAGTAAGGCAAATCGAATCAATCACTTCAGCATGGGGATATTTTTTGGAAATTTCCATTGCCGCTCTGTCCACAAATTCTTGATCCTGTGTTGTTTGTGAAATAATAGCTATTTTCTTGCTAGCATCCACATCAAAACCACACAGATCCTCATCAGTTTCAATAAAAATGGCCTTTTTGTTGGCCCATTCATAAATCCCTTTCACTTCTTTGTGATTTTTCTCACCAATAATGACAATTTGCGTGTCTCTGTCGAAGAAAGCTTTGGCCAATCTTTGAACCTTGATTACTCGCGGACAAGTCGTGTCCACCAAATCAATCTTATATTCCCTGGCCAAGTCATAAATCTGAGGCCCAATTCCATGTGCAGTGATCACCAATGTGCCAACCTCGTCTTTGATTTTTTCAAAAAAATCTTTCAGTGGACCATCAACATGCACCTTTTTCACTCCCATTTTTTCAATTTTTTCCACCACATCATCATTGTGCACCAAGGAACCAAGCACAAAAATAGGCCTTTTAATTTTTGGGTCTTTTGTTATTTTTTCAACAATATCATACGCTCTTTGCACTCCTTCACAAAACCCGGCATATACACTTAATGTTATTTCCATTATTCTACAAATTACAAATAAATTACCAATATACAAAAAAATACGATGTCGTTTTATTATAGCTAGCAAAATAAGAAGATGCAATCAATTTTTAGCTGCTAGCGCTGGAATAATGTCCCAGAGAAAATTTCCAAAACCAACGCGAACCAAAAAAGAAAAACAAGGTCATTGCAAATGACAACACTGCAAATTTCCAATCAATGGCAATGTTCGTCAAAATTTTTGCAGGCACAGTCGCCACGAAAGCCAACGGAACAACAAAAGTGAAAATTCCACGCACAATTTTACTATAATAAATATCAACAGGAAACTGTGAACTGTTCACTACTCGCTCCATAAAAATCCACAACCCGCTTCCCTCTGTGATCCAAAAACTTATTGACCTTATCGCCAAATTGAAGCTATAAAAAATCAAAACTCCAAAGAAAAGAAGAAGTAAAAACAAACAAAAATGCAGCAAATCAAAACCAATTGTGTTTTTCATTGCAGTCAACAACAACGCCCCGCCAGTGATGATGCGTGCAAAATCTTCATAGTCACCGCGCCAAAATGAAACCAAAAATTGATTGTCCACGGGTTTAAGCAAAATTCCATCAAGCGTCCCCTCAATAATATGCCTATTGATTGGATTGAGCTGACTAAAAAATATCCACATCAAACCCTCTACAATCATATACGACCCAAGCACAGCCAAGACTTGATAAAAACTCCAGCCAGCCACCGAAGTGATATAACTAAAGTTCACTTTAATAAATAAGATGTTCAAAAACATGGTCAAAAAAACAGTTCCAAAGCCAACCAAAAAAGCCACGGGATATGCAGTCCTTCGCATGACGTTTATTTTTTGCAACTGCAAAAAAATTGCCAAATATTTTTTAAATTTATATACCATATCCTTCATATTTCTTTAGACCTTTTTTATACAACAAGTTTGCAATAAAATACAGTGCCACACACCATAAAACCGGAATTAAAACAAAGGTATAATCAAAAACCAATCGTCCAGTCACAATGCCCACCGGCACAAAAAACAGATACTTAAACGGCAAAAAATTCCCAACCATCAAAAACCATTTTGGCAAAAGATCCAATGGAAACAACCCACCCTGCATGAAATTGATCACCACAAAGGCTGCAAAGAAAAATCCATATGAATCTCCGGTCCAAAAAGAAATCAAACCAACAATATAAAACACCAAGAAATATAGCGCATAGCTCATGATTGCTCCGAGCGCAAAAAAGGCATACACCATCAAACTGCCTGGCGCAACCAAATAATCCCTGAGCAATAACAAAGCGCCAATAATTGGAAGAGAAAAAATCATCAAGCGAAAAAGCAAACTGCCAATTGATTGCGAAAACTTATATTCCAAATATTTTATTGGTCGCAAAATACTGCTGGTGATTTGACCACTCTTTATCTCATCGCCAATGCTCCAGGCTGTGCCATCACCCATCACAAGCAACTCAAAAATTGTCAGGAAAATATAATATGAAATAATTTCAGCCAAGGTGTATGTGCCGATTTTGTTTCCCTGTCCATAGATCGAACTCCAGAAATAAAAAAGAACCACAAAAGAAAAGAAGGTTGAAACAACCATGATGAAGGTGTTAGCCCTATAAACAAGACTTTTTTTGACACTATTTGAAACAACAGCCAAATATTTACTCATATTATTGCTTTTTTATTTCGTAAAAACATTACGAATAATACTTTCAACATCCTCCTCATCAATCTCAATATCGCTAATTGAAAAATCAGAAGAAAGGATTTCAGCAACTGCATCTTTCACATTTAACCTTGGAACATCAAAAGAAACTTTGTTGGACTCAAATTGGCAAATTTTGCCAAGCTTTTCAGCATCTTGACGAGTAATTTTCTGATCAAAAAAGATGGTAACTTTTTTGTTTGTTGCATATTTTGAAACCAAATCTTCAAGTTGCCCATCAAAAACAATTTTTCCAAGATCAATAATCACAATGCGCTTACACAATTGCGAAATATCTTCCATGTAATGCGAAGTCAAAATGATCGTCGTTTTTCTTTCCTTATTATATTTCTTAATGAAATCACGAATTTTTTTCTGCGCCACCACGTCCAAACCAATGGTTGGTTCGTCCAAAAACAAAACCTTTGGATTGTGCAAAAGCGCAGCAATAAGCTCGCATTTCATGCGCTCACCCAAGGAAAGTTGGCGAACTTGTTTGTTGACAATTTCCCCAACATCCAAAACCTCAATCATCTCATCCAAGTTTTTCTTGAAATCTTGATCGCTAACTTCATATATTTTTTTGTTGAGCAAGAAACTTTCCATTGGTGGCAAATCCCACCAAAGCTGAGATTTTTGACCCATAACAAAAGCAAATTGCATCTTGTATTCATTTTGTCTTTTGATTGGCTCATATCCCAAAACTTTCACTGTTCCACTTGTTGGAGTAAGAACTCCTGAAAGCATTTTCAATGTTGTTGTTTTGCCTGCACCATTTGGACCAAGAAAACCAATGAGCTCACCCTCCTCAATTTTCAAACTAATGTTTTTCACGGCCTCTTTTTGTTTTTTTTCGCTCGCAAAAAGATTCTTCAAAGAATATTTCATCCCTGGCTTTTTTTCGACATATTCATATGTCTTGCACAAATTTTTCACCTCAACAATTATTTTCTTTTTCATAAAATTTTCCAACAAAACTAACCGTGAGACTATTTTTACTTTTGACTAACAGTCGGCGAAAGCAACTCTTGAGCTTTTAGATATTGAGCATTTTTCCAAAAGCGTGCCAAAAGTGAAAATAGTCGAGCAAGGAACAACTCGAAAGCTTATAATTTATTTTTTCAAGATTTGCAACAATTCGTTGACAGTCATTATTTTGCTTTCACTTTCATTTCTCTTTTTCACTTCAATCCCGCCAGCTGCCAAAGATTTCTTGCTCACCACCACACGAGTTGGAATTCCAATCAAGTCAGAGTCGGCAAACTTTTCTCCAGCTTGCGAATCCCTATCATCAAACAAAACTTCAATTCCATTTGCACAAAGCTCAGTATAAATTTTTTCAGCCTCCTGGTCCTGACCAAGATTCAAAAGATGCGCGGAAAATGGCGCAATGTTTTCTGGCCAGATCAAACCTTTGTCATCAGCAAAAAGTTCAGCAATCACGCCTATCAAGCGACTAACCCCAATACCATAGCATCCCATGATGATTGATTGTTTTTCACCTTTTTCGTCGTTGTAATACAAGTCCAAAGCATCAGTATATTTTGATTCCAAATGAAAAGTGTTTCCAACTTCAACACCTTTTTTCTGCACCAATTCTTCTTTTTTCAATCCAAGCTTGGCAAGATTTTCATCATTGAAAATCTCTTCATTGATGGCAATTTTCTTTTTCTCGTCAACATAAATCGTGTCTTCGCCAACCTCAGTCAAAGTTTGAAATTCATCACTAAACTGAGGAGTGAAAATTCCACCATCAGCATAGGTGCGAAATGTTACCTCTCCCAAACCAAGTCTTTCATACACTCTAAAATATGCAGCTACAATTTTTTCATATTCAGCCTTGTGCTGCTCTTGATCGCGAGAAAAGGTGTACATGTCTTTCATGACAAATTCACGACCACGCAACAGCCCACTTTTGGCTCTTTTTTCATTTCTAAATTTGTTTTGAATTTGATACACCGCAAAAGGCATGTCCTTGTATGAGCTAAGATAATTTCCAACAGCATCAACAATTGGTTCCTCATGCGTAAGACCAACTCCAAGCTCCGTGCCGTTTGCCAATTTTGTTTTGAACCAATTGTCCACCTTGGCATCATCCCAACGATCAGTTTTCTCCCAGATCTCCTTTGGCTGCAAAGTTGTCATCATAAGCTCCTGACCACCAACAGTATTCATTTCCTCTCTGACAATTTTTTTGATGTTTTCCAGCACGCGCAAACCAAGTGGCATATATGCATATACTCCAGCCATTTCCTTGTGAATAAAGCCAGCCCTGATCAAAAGTTGAGCATTTTTGGCAACCTCATCTGATGGTGCTTCTTTCTTTGTTCTGGTGAAAAGTTGTGATTGTTTCATAGGTAATAGTTACTAAATTTTATAAGCCCAGTAAGACCATGATAGCAAATTTTTGCCTTTTTGCAAACAAAAAACAGCCTTTTTTGTTGACTGTTTTGAAAATTTGCTCAAAAACCCAACTCCTGCTTTTTGAACAAATATTTTTGATAGCCACTCTCGCTCACTATTTTTTCAATATTAAACTTGTTATAAGCCCGATAAGTGAGAAAATATCCCTCTTTGCGCATCCCCTCATTGATCAAAACATCCACACTCAAGTGAAAAAACATCCCCAAAGCCAGTGCCAAGAAAAAAGATTTCCAGCGCATGCTCTTTTTGATCAAAAAACCAATTATGACAAAAATTGCCACATATTCCCAACCATGCAGAAGATAAAAAATTTTGCCATTTCGCAAATTATAATATCCATTGGAAAAATATTCCAAGTTGAAATCAAAGGCAAAGGCCACGACATAATCAAAAAAATGATCCAGGTCAATCAAAAATCCACCAGCAATTGCAGCCGAAAAAGCAACAAGCGGTTGGCGCCATTTTTTCCAAACAACAAATCCAGCCAAAAGAGCAAACAGAAAATGTATTGTCAAATGCAGTCCTAGACTCATTTAAAAAAGTTTCACACACTCAAAAAATTATTTTGCAAATTTCACCCTAACAAATCCAAGCTTTCCAATCTTAAAAACTTTGCCATCGAAAGATTGATCAACAATCATGGCAACTTCGGATATTTTCTCGCCATCAACACTCACACCTCCCTGCTCAACCTTGCGACGAGCATCGCTCATGCTGGTAGCATTTTTTGATCCAACCAACAGCTCCAAGAGCTTGATTTCTTTTTCGGAAACTTCAAATTCTTCAACTTGATCAGGAATTTCCTTGTTGGAAATGGTTTTGATGAAATATTCCTTGGCCTCATTGGCCTTTTCTTTTCCATGAAAAATGCTCACAATTTCAACAGCTGTTTTGATTTTTGCATCTCTTGGGTTTTCATTTTTCAAAATTTCATCAATTTCATCCAAGGATATTCTCGTGTTGTTGACCAAGAAAATCTTTATCATCTCATCAGGTTGAGACATGATTGCACCAAACATATCCTGAGCACTAAAATTCAAAAATATTCCAGTTCCACGACTTTTTGACATCAATTCTCCTGTGTTTGGATTTTCCATCAAGTTGACCGCGACCACAAATTTTTCAACATTGTTGAGTCTGCCTTGCAATGTCCTGCCAACCAAGGCATTGAAAATCTGGTCAGTTCCGCAAAGCTCAGCCTCCACATTCAAGGCAACACTGTCATAGCCTTGCATCAGAGGATACAAAAATTCATGCAAATAAATTGGTTTTTCTTCTTGCATACGCTTTTCAAACATGTCCCGCTCCAACATTTGTTGCACAGTGAAATTGGAAGCCAAATTGACCACATCTTCCATGGTCATTTTTGAAAGCCATTCATGATTGTACACAATTTTTGGCGGGTTTTCTTTGGCATCAAAATCCATCAATGGTTTGATTTGCTGCACCCATCCTTGCACATTTTCCATCACATCAGTTTGAGTCAACTGCTTTCTGGCAACTGACTTGTCAGTCGGGTCGCCAATTTGTGCAGTGAAGCTGCCAAACAAAACATACACCTCATGACCAAGCTTGCGAATGTCTTCAAGCAACATATAGTTCTTTGCATGACTCAAATGAAGTGAGGTTGAAGTTGGATCAGCTCCGATATATATTTTCATTGGATCATTACTGAGCAAACGCTGTCTGAACTTTTCTTTTTCTGGCAAAAATTCCACAATCACACCCCTGTTGATAATCTCATCCACCAATTGTTCCCTTGTTTTCATATTTTTAATACTATTTGCTAATTATCACAAAAGTCTTTCGAAAAACTATTTACCCACAAAAACAATCTTAACAAATTCTTCTATATCAACCAATCTGCTTTGCAAAACATCATAGACAATTTCATAGTCCAGTTTTTCATAATCATGCGACACAATATTGCGAAAGCCCGTCATGCGCACCATTTTTTCACAAAGTTCATTGGAAATAATATTATTTTCCTGCAAGATATAAAAAGATTCAGACATTGTTGATGGCTTACGAAAACCATTAAAAGCAATCACTGATTCAGAAAGTTCAATCGTTGATTGAATAACCAAATACAAATATCTCTCAACAGCACCCTTCAAATCAATACTTTCCTCTATTTCTTTTTTAGAATATTTTTTATATCCACCAAGAATTTTGAGATACTTTTCAATGGAACTAATTTTATTCTCTATTATTGTAATATTTGTCATATGTTCAACCGTTAGTCAAATTATATCTCTCAAGCATGCTATGAAAATCGAAATATTCATTCAAGATCCTGGGCTCAACAATCAACTTGTATGGTTGTTGCTCAACCAAGAGTTTCCCATCTCTAATGATGGCATACTTTAATTCCAAGTTATCAACTGAATTCAAACAAACAACATCAATCTTGTCAGTTTTGAGAATTTTTCCTATCTCGTTAGCCAAAAAAAGTTTGATTTCAAATGCCTCTTTTTTATCCACCCCATCAACATAAAAAGCAAAATCAAAGTCACTAAGAGGGCCAGCATTTCCAGTCACCTGAGAACCAAAAAAATAAGCCAATTTTATTTCTTGTCTTCTTTCAAAAACATTCTTGATTTTCTCCAAAATATCATTATCCATGCTTTATTTTTAACATAAAATGCATATAAAGGCAAGCATTTTAAACAATCAATTACTGCTAAACAGAATCAAATAAAAAAATATTAAAAAGAAAAAACCGACCTTGATTATTTATCAAGATCGGTTTATTAGGTTAAAAGGTTTTTCAAATTGCCAAAGCAGCCAAAACAGGAATCAATGCAACACCCAAAGCTTCTGCTATTGCTGCAATAATAAAAGCAGAGAGATAGATACCAAGTGCAGCAGCAACTGAAATAATAACCCACTTCATCATCTCAGTTAGTGTTTTTTTGTTTGCATTGCATGATTTCCAGCAAATGTTATGTGGCCTAATATTATTCCAAAGCACAAAACAACGCTTTTTTCCATCCTTATATGCTCCGAGATGAAAATTGGCTATTTTATTAACCTTTCCCCTGTAATCCTTCTTACCAATTTCAAGATGCACATGTGAAATCTTTCTGCGATCACAGGATCCAAGTGGATCAAAATCTGGACCTCTAACCTGAAAAAACCAACCAAAAAGATCTGTATGATATTCAACTTTTTCCAATGTATTGAATCCCTGCTTAGCAAGTGCTTTTCCCAAAAACAAATCTTGATGAAAAAAATCCATACCAAGATCAAGTTTTCCATATTGCAAGATGGAAGAAATTGAATCAGCAGCCACATCAATCATTTCGGAAAATCCATTTGCCTGTACACCCAAAGCCAAAGACAAAGTCGAATCCACAGGAACAATTGATGCGAGTGTTTTTTCTGAGTCAGTGCACAGCAAAGCCTCTTTTTCTTGTGAGGCTTTTTCAATAAGAGACGAATCAAACATTATTGGCCTATGGAGTTCTTTTATATCTAAACCATAAGCAGCGATAGGCGTGAGGCTTTCAACAATTTGAGTTTCTGAATTTATTTTTGAAAAATTGTTTTCATCAATCAAGAAAGAATATTTGATTGGAGAAAAACTTTCCGCATCATCTGATCTTGCATTTTCAGCGCAACCCGCTGGAATCATTCCCATTGAAAGTCCTGCTGCCATCGCTGTTCCAAATTTCAAAAAATCCCTTCTGCCGATAACGTTTTCCATCTTACACCTCCTTTTTTTGTTTTGAGATTATTCTTCGTCTACTGAAAGAATGATAAGCCCCGTACTTTTAATGAAATTTGTCATTTTTTCAAGTGAAAAATTTGGATTTTCCAAAAATAAATCTTTTTCATAATTCACATAGACACAAAAAACTTTTTTTGAAGAATCCAATTTTGCAGTAAAACAATAATGCTCCAAAGCACCATGTTCCAGCTTTTCATAAATTTCAATATCATTTTTTTCAATCTCATCGAAATTTGAAATATGAAAACAGTAGGTTTTTGACTTTTTGAATCCAAACATAATATTACCCCCTTTAAAAGTTAGTATCATTCAATTCCCTTGTTTTTAGATTATTCTTCATCTACTGACGTTACATTGCAACCCAATTCTTGCAAAATTTTTGTCATTTTTTCAACTGAAAAATCAGGATTTTCAAGCAATGGATCTTTTTTGTAATAAATGCAAACACAAAATACTCCTTTTTCTGTATTAAGATGTGCAGGAAAAGCATTCAAAGGCAAACCACTATCATCAATTTTTTGAGAAAATTCTATATCATTTTCATAAATCTCATCGAAATTTGAAATATGAAAACAATAGGTTTTTGACTTTTTAAATCCAAACATAATATTACCCCCTTTAAAAGTTAGTATCATTCAATATTTGGCCCTTTTTGTTAAAGAGCTATGTGAGAAGAAAATACCATTGTAGGATGTTTTTGTCAACATCCCTACCCAACCCTCTCAATCGGCACCTCAATGATGAATTTGGAACCCTTGCCGGCACCTTCAGATTCAATCCAAACTTGGCCATGATGGTTTTCAGCAATAGCCTTGCCCACATAGAGCCCAAGACCTGTGCCACCAACGTGGAGGCGTGAGACGTCTTTGCCGCGTGAAAACTTTTTAATTATCAATATGAATGATTCTCTCTTATATCTAAAAGCCTTAATTCATCTAGTCTCTTCCTCATCTTATCTATTGTATTAATAATTTCACCTTCTCTCTTTATTGTACTATTTGAAAGATCAGCAATAACACTGCTCAATTCATCACTATTCATTTTATTTAAAACTGGAAAATGTGGATATAACAACCAGTGAATTTGCCTATTTTTTCCACGAGATTGATCTGTTTTTCCAGTGCCAATTATATGATATGGATTTATAATTTCTGATTCTTTAGTTTTAGGGAAAATTTCAAAATTAGAAAAATCAGTATCATCATCTAGTAATATATGAATATCAATATCTGATAACCTCTCACCTAACTTACGCGGACCATAAAAAGAGGATCCACCAATTGCAATTATTTTTATTTTTTCATCAACAATGGACATGTCAGCTTCTGACATTATCACGGAAATATTTTCTCTTACTTTATTCGCAATAGAATCAAATGCAATAATACGATCTTTTCCCCGTAAAAAACTCCCAACAAACTGATCCCACATTAATTTTTCGGCCTCCTCATTAAAAGCTGGCAATACTAAGAATCTACCGTGCTTCTCTTTATTATCAAATTTATACAAATTAGCATTAAGTAATCTCCTATAAAGAACTGATAATTCATACTCCATTCTTCTTATTTTCTTTGGAACATTTTCTAGCCAAAATTTAAATCTTTTTTTCTCAAAATCAACAGATTCTCCATGACTATCAACATATGCCATGTTTTTAAAAAAATTTTCCATAAAAAATCACATTGTTAGTTTTAATTTATTTTCATTTTTAAATCTATCCATAGCAAGTTGCACTAAAATATCTACTAATTTTTGATTTGAAATACCACTAGCCTCCCACAATTTAGGAAACATGCTAACAGAAGTAAATCCTGGAATAGTATTTATTTCATTAACATATAATTCATTTTTCGATGTGAGAAAAAAATCAACCCTAGCCATTCCATCGCAACAAAGAACCTTATATGTTTTTTCTGATATAATTTGAATCTTCCTAACAACTGAAGCTGGAATATTTGCTGGAATATTTAAAATTGCACCATTCTCATCAACATATTTCGCATCATAAGAGTAAAACTCATGCGTTGGCACTATTTCTCCAGGAATAGATACTTGCAATTCTTCATTACCAATAACGGCACATTCAATCTCTCTTCCTTTTATATACTGCTCTATAAGTATTTTAGAATCAAACAAGAAAGCCTTCTTTATAGCTATATCAAATTCAACATTATTATGAACCTTAAAAACTCCGACTGATGATCCAAGATTTGCTGGCTTTATAAATAAAGGGAGTCCAAGTTTCTTTTTACAAAGATCAAATGATATTGAATTAATTTCACATTTATTAAATGATAAGAATAATCCAATTGGGATTCCAGCATCACGCAAAAGACGCTTTGAAACATCTTTATCCATCCCAATGGCAGACCCAAGCACACCAGGACCAACAAAAGGAACCGCTGTTAACTTGAGTAGTCCCTGCATTGTTCCATCCTCACCAAATGGGCCATGCATAACAGGAAAGGCAACATCAAAAAATATTTTTCTATCTTCGAAAACAATGCATGCCTCACTTTGAGATATTGATACTTTTTCGATATTTTTATCAAGTGGCCAAACATCATTCTTTATAACATCAATTGACTGTCCTGGAGACAAAAAAATACCTTTCTTGTTTATTGCTACAGCTAATATATCATATTTTTTCCTATCAAGAGAGTTAAAAACCATTCTAGCACTTCGAATAGAAACCTCGTGTTCTGTAGACTTTCCACCAAAAAAAATTACAACTGTTGTTTTTTTCATTTTTTCATAAATTAATATATTAAATAAATAGAGCCTGCATTTACTACAGGCCCTAATGTTATATCAAGGTTCAATATATGAGTATCTAGCGATTTTACCACTAACAAGCGTGTCCATCTGATTACCAAAATTAAAATGCCATAACTCCGGACCATAGCATGAAAATCCAGCTTTTACAATTGAATAAATAAGAATATTTCTATTTCTTGAAATATTCTTATCATTTACAAGAAATGGCTCCCTTTTTATCTTTAGATGATAAAATGCTCCAGCATCTTTTTCCATCCAATAAATGGAACACCAAGATTAACTGGGACATTATCGCGATAAAGCCAAACATCAATAGAGCCACCTGTCGCATGAGGACTTGGACAAAATGGATCACTTGATGGCCAACTAACATAAGAACGATTTGCCTCCATCATTAAAACTTGATTATTTTCTGGCAAAGAAAGAAATATTCTTTTTATATCAGAAACATCATCTGCGCATGAAAAAACATCTTTCATGTTAAATTTTTCTACTATAAACTTTTTAAGATAATACCAAAATAAACTCTCCTGCAATTCAATGGATCTCCAACCATCAAATACAATTAAATCAAAACCATAGGATGACGCGATCTTTTTTGCAACAAGAAATCGAGAAAAAACATCCTCTCTTATAAAAATATCTTTACTATTTGAAATTTTCATATCCAAATAATAAAAAGGATGACACATTTCAAATGGAATAATTACAAGCTTTTCACCATTTTCCAGTATAGGAAGCTTTCTCCAACTCCTATTTCTATATGCATATAATGTTTTTATTCTTTCTTTCTGTGCAAATAAATACAAAGATAGGTCAGTCATGGCACACTCCTTTTTTGCTTAATTTAAGGAACAATTACTTCAATACCCTTAATAATATATAACATAAAAAATTATACTATGTCAACATAAAACATCCCTACCCAACCCTCTCAATCGGCACCTCAATGATGAATTTGGAACCCTTGCCTGCACCTTCAGATTCAATCCAAACTTGGCCATGATGGTTTTCGGCAATAGCCTTGCCCACATAGAGCCCAAGACCTGTGCCACCAACGTGGAGGCGTGAAACGTCTTTGCCACGTGAAAACTTTTTGAAAAGATATGGAATTTCTTCGCGTGGAATTCCAATTCCAGTGTCAGAAACAGTGATGCGAATCATTTTGCCAAACTCTGATTTTTGACCTTCAACCACAAAGCCATTTTCATCAATCACAACACCTTCATCTTTGATTTCAGCTCGAATTGTCACCCCACCTTTTTCAGTATATTTCAGCGCATTATCAATGAAATTCGAAACCAACTCGCGAATCTTGGAATAATCCATCACAATCTCAGGCAAAGGCTGCTCCGGCATTTTCAAATCCAAATAAAACTTCTTTGTTTTGGCAATCAAAATGAAATTGTCATACAACTCTTGCAACAATTTTGTCACAGAAGCTTTTTCAAAAACAAAAGCCATGCGACCAGATTCAATGCGAGAGACATTCAACAAATCCTCAATCAAATTCACCAAACGTTCCGATGAAAGATAAATCTTGTCCAAAGCCCCATGCACACTCTCACTGATCTCACCATATGACCCTTCCAGCAAAAGAGAAGCAAAACCCTTGATTGCAGTGATCGGTGTGCGCAATTGATGAGAAGCAATGGAAATAAACTCTGTTTTGGCATTGTCCAATTTGCGCAATTGATCATTGGCCGATGCCAAACGATCCGCCATGATCTGCAACTCTTCCTTTCTGTCTATTTCATTCTTCACCGATTTTATCAAGAAAATTCCAAAGATGATTGAAAGCAACAATGTCAATGCAATAAGTAAATATTGAGAAACCGAATCAGCAAAGAAGTACTGAGAACCAATAAGTATCCAAACAGCATAGGTTAAAATCTGAGCAGCAATCATTTTAATTTCAAGAAACTGATACTTTGTAATTGCATAAAAAAGAAACCCAATGAAAATAAGTATACCAACTGGTATAAACATAGGTATAACATCATTACTCAAGACAAAATTTCCAACTCTAGAATAATAATCAACAAGCTCAACAAGAACTACAAACCATGTAACCAAAAAACCAATAGAATATGACACTATTCGTATTTGTTTCTTTAGAATACTATCGCTTTTTTCTGCATTATAACTTTTAAAAAAATTCTTAAGAGCCATTCCAAGATAAATAAATAGTATAAAATAAACATACCAATAAAGATATCCATTTTCATTTTGGCAACTTGCATAATCAACCATCTTTATATTTAGATCAGTAGGCAGCAAAAAAATTATTGGAATAAATGGCAAAAAAAATAAAATTCTCTTTTTAATATCAAGTGGTTTGCCAACAAAAGAATAAGAAAAGAATAAGAAAAACAATAATTCCAACGATGTTAACACTAATAATCTAGCAACAAATAAATTAACACTACTATCAAAAGGAAAATATTCAAATAAACTTATAAAAATCCAAAAACAGAGAGTTAGAATAAAGACAAATAAATCCCTATTTGATTGTGATTTTTTATTTGAAAAAAAAATTAGAAAAGCAAGCAAAAAAGCACCAATCAAAACTGGAATATAAAAATAAAACAATGTGGACGGTATTTCAAAATTACACATAAATATTTTTTTCTAAGTCATTAGAATAACTCCACCAATATAAATCTAGCTCTTCATTTGATGGTATTAAACGTACTATTAAAGGCTTAATTCCAAATTTATTTTCTATTTTTTTAAAATTCTTATAAACCACATTTTGCGTAAAATATTTTTCTTCATCAGTTGTCCCTATTAAATAATTTTCAAAAAGAATTCCGTTGCATAAAAACAAGCTCATAAAATATTTCATATAACTATGCGCAAAACCACCTTTTAACTCATACCAATCGGAAATATCACAAATATCAATATCTTTCTCGTCACAGTTGAGCAATCTATGATGAAAACAAACAAATTTTTCCCCCCATATTGTACTAATTTTATCAAAACATACTCCTTCAAACTCATCAAAGGAGATACTATCCATAAAACGCACGTCTTTCTCACCACCATATTCGTTTCGTTTAACAAATGGCATTTTTGCGATATATCTCTTATCAAAATTACTAATTCTAAATTTATCCTTAATGTATTCAAGATTAACAGGCTTTAATTCTGCCATTTTAGACATCTCAAGAAATAATCCCAATTCTAAATTTGGAGTTGTTACATGTCTTGCAAGAACAGCCCTCGGCTCAGCCTTAAAAACATCAGGAATCTCACCCAAATATTCTTCAACCTTTTTTCGAAGCTCCTTGTCATTCCACCTTCTCCAAACCTCAGCTTTTGCCTCAGAAAGTGTGGTATACATGCTTTCCACGTCAAAATCACCCTCAATAACTTCTTTCTTTTCAATTTCTGAATTCATATTTTATCAAAGATATTCATTATACTCGAAACAGCCAATAATAGCACTGTTTGGCAAAAAAGTCAATGCTCTACATCTATCTATATATATTATAATTGAATTATACATTAAAAACAATTTTTTTTGGAAGAATCACTAAAAATGTATTAACTCAAATAATGACATATTTGACAAAAATACATATCCATACTATTATTAAAGGAAATATAAAAAATATTTCAAGTAGTTATTTCACAATAGAAAGGAGGTGAAAAACATGTCCAATCATCAAGATTCTAAAATCATCAAGAGTATCAAGAAGGAAGTTGCCCTTAGTAACAATAAAAAACAGCCTAATGATAAAAATGTAGCAATCTGTGGCGATCTTGGTTGTAGCGACTCAAGTGGATGTAGCACGTACTGCTCAGAATCATAGTCAACAATTCCAGTCGTCAATCACCACAAAGGTCATCCATCGGATGACCTTTTTTTAAAAAAGGAGGTAAGCAAATGAGAGAAAAGATGACTTTCTTAATTCTTCCCGTTGGACTAAGTTGCAATATTGCTTGCAAATATTGCTATCATGGATGTGTATCAAAAAACATCAAAAAATATGAGAGGATGTCTGATGAAATTCTTGAGAAAATCATGTTTAATGCGAGGGAATTTGAAACGTGTGATATAGATTTCCTTTGGCATGGAGGAGAGCCACTACTGGCAGGGATTGATCATTTCAAAAAAGCAATCAAGTTTCAGAGTAAAGCATTTTTAAATGGATCAATTTTTTCTGGAAAAGTTAGGAATGTCATTCAATCTAATATGACGCTATTCAACAAAAAAACATGCGATTTTCTAATGAAAAATAAATTTATCATTAGTACAAGTATTGATGGTGATAAAGATTCGCATGATGCTAATCGAATTTTCAGTGATGGTTCTGGCACGCATAAAAACGTACTAAAATCAATTTCGATGTGGCGCAACAAAGGAGAGCCAATTGGAGCGGTTTCCTTAATCACAAAAAGCAACGTCCACAAAGCAGAACAGGTTTATGCGGAGTTAAAAGCTTGTGGAATTACGAGTTGCAACTTTCATTTTTGTGGTCAAGATGAAAATTCATCCATTGATACTATTCCAACCGAAAAAGAAACTACTGATTTCCTTAAAAAAGTTTTCGATCTTTGGATGGCAGATGATGAACCAGGATTTCCAATCAGAAATTTCAGAAACGTCTTAAGGGTACTTTCTGGCGGTAGACCCATGGATTGCACATCCAACATAAATGGATGCTATGGATTTATGTCTATCACCTCAAATGGCGACGTATATCCTTGTCATAGATATGTTGAACGCAAAGATTATTGCATAGGGAATATCCTTGAAATGTCATTGTTGGAAATTTACAACAACGCCAAGGATATGTATAAAAATTTATGCAGTGTAAACAAAAAATGTACGACATGCGAATGGCTCAATACATGTGGAAACGGATGTGCATATGAACGACTCATTATAAATGGTTCATTTGATAGTATTGATCCTGACTGCTTCATGAAAAAGGAATTATTTGAACATATTAAAGAAAAAACAATTGATCACTTTTAACAATAGAGAGGCGCTTAAACAATAGCGCTTCTTTTTTTTGCAACGATTCGTGCAACAGCATGTCTATGTGGAAGCTCCTTACCGACATGACCATTATCATCAATAATAACTTCCTTATAGAAAAGTATTAAAAAATCATTTTCAAAAAGTTCTTTCAATTCCCCAGATTTAAGAAAAAACCATTTCTTCCCATTATCATCATCAAATTTTCCATTTGTTTTTCTGCTTACTTCTTCACACATTTCATCATCAACCGTAAACAATGCAATCACACAAACACCATCATTTTTTAATCCATTTTTTATCTTCTCCATTATATTAAAAAATTCTTCTTTTGATAGAAAGTTTAAACAATTTAAGGCAGAAATAAAAGTATATTCATTATCCTTAATTAAAAAATTTCTAATATCATTTTTTATAATTTCTAAATCAACTGCATATTGCATTGATCGCTCTTTAAGATTTTCAACCATTTCTTTATTTATATCAACAGCAACAACAGAAAAACCTTGTTGAGCCAAAAATATAGCATTATCACCATAACCAAAGCCTATTTCAAGTGCCTTGCCCGTAGGAGTATTATTTGAAAAATTTTGAACTAGTGGTGAAGGTTTTATAGAATTATTATTCATAGGAAATTACTTAAATTTATTTAAATACAATCTGTAATAATTATATTGTGACTTAATATAAGATTTTTTGCAAAGACAGTCCTCAGGCAACCTTCGCATAAAGATGCACATCAATAAATTTTCCATCCTTGATGGCATATTTTCGACAAATTCCCTCGAATTGCATGCCAATTTTTTCCAAAACTTTCATTGAGTTCTTATTCTGCACATAAGCATATGCACACACTCTGTGAAGTTTGAATTTTGAAAAAATATGTGTCAAAAATTTCTTTGCAGCTTCAGGCATGATTCCTTTTCCCCAGTGCTTCTCCGCCAACCAATAACCCAACTCGGCTTTGTGGCCAAGCTCAACATGATGAGCGCCAACTGCACCAACAACTTCCCCATCAATTTCAATCACCATCACATAGTCTCCAGGCTTCTCCTTTTTCATTTCTTTTTCCATCTTTCCAGAAAATTGTTTGGCATGCTTCAATTCATATGGAAATGGCAATTGAGAAAGATTTTTAACCACATTCCAATTGTTCATGTTTCTTGCAAGATCCCTTGCATCTCCCAGATTCATTTTTCTCAAAATAAATCTTTTTGTTTTAATTATTTCCATATGATTATTTCAATAACTCACTAAAAAATTTTACATAAACTATAATTTCCTATATCTTGTTCCTCTGCCCAATCCTATTTTTTCAATCTTCTTTAATTTCAGTAGTCTTTCAAGTGCTTGATTCACAGTTGGTCTGACAATACCAGTTTTTTCAACAATTTCTCCTGTGGCAGTTTCAATTACTGTTTGCATATATTCCCATACAACAAGTTGTTTTTGAGACAACAGTTTTTCAATATGTTCACTTTCCATCAGCTCCATGGCCATTTCTGACTGCTTGAGAATAATATTCAAGAAAAAATCAATCCAAGCTGAAATATTCTCGTTTTCAGAACCAAAAGTTTTCTGACTTCTGCGTAGAGACATATAATATTCATTTTTATTGTCTTCAATAAATTTCTCATGTGAAACATAAGGCATATACAAATATCCATTCTTGAGCAAAAGTAGATTAGTCAAAATTCTCGATAGCCTTCCGTTTCCATCTTGAAATGGATGAATATTCAAAAATTCAACCACAAAGTTTCCAATAATAAAAAGCGGGTGAATCTTTTTTTCTTCAAAGGCTTTTAGTGTCCATTCCATAAGTTCCTGCATTTTTTTTGGCGTCAGATATGCCGGTACAGTTTCAAAAACCACACCAATTTTATTTCCTTTGGCATCGAGCATGTTCACAGTGTTTTCACCTTTCTTGTAATCCCCTCGGTGCCTTTCGTCTTTTGGCACATATCTTAGCATCTCCATGTGGAAATGTTTGATGGCGCTTTCATTGAAAGACAGGGCTCGCCATGAATCAAAAACATTACTAAGCAGTTCATAATAACCCTTCACTTCCTGCTCATCTCTGCTTTTCCACTTTCCAACTTTCAGTCCTTGTATAAACTCTTCTACCTCTACATCTGACATCATAGATCCCTCAATACGAGTTGAAGCACCCGCAGAAGTCACTAAGACTGACTTCTTAAGGCGACCCAAAATCTGCGGGCTTATATTTATTCCACCAACCCACCTTCCCTTCATTTCTTCTATTTTTGTTAATTTGATCAGTATTTCAGACGAAACATTAAGAAATCTTGCCTTAAATTGGCTATTTTTCTCCATAAAGTTATCTTATATATTAACTATATACAATTATATATGATTGTATATAGTAAGTCAACAAGCTGTTTTTACTTACTGATATAATACATGTTGCGCCTAAAAATAGAAACTATATGGATTATAATTTGTGATTTCATGAGTTTTTGAATTCTTAATCTAATTTGTTTCTGAGTTTTTTAAGATTTTCTCCGTATTTTTCTCTCCATTCAGGAATCTTGCCCTCTATCTTATTTATTTTTCGTTCATATGCAGATTCAAGATCAATGTCATATGAATCACATACTGAAAGCAAGCTGGAGAAAACATCCGCGCATTCATCTTCCAGTTCCTTCTTTTTTGAGGCATCGTAAAACTCAATCTCCATGATTTCTTTTGAAAGCTCACCAACTTCCTCGAAAAGTCCAACGATATTTCCAAGACGTGGATGTTCGATACCTTCCAATAACTTTTTCTGTGCTTCTTGTAACTGTCCTAGTGATTTTTGCATATATTTTTTAAATTATATTGTAGATTTAATTTCCATTAAAACACTTCCACTCAATACCCATTCTCCCTTATGGAAAACTGTTCTGTCATTAGGTACAGCTTTTATCTTTTTGAATCCAGCTTTTTCGTATAATTTAATTGCACCTTGATGAAACTCACTGGTCTCTAAAACAACTGCTTTCATTTTTAAATCATTAAAAGCATGCTCCAATAATATTCTTATTGTCTCCAATCCCAAGCCTTTGCCCCAGTAATTTTTATCCAAAATGAAAATACTAAATTCGCATTGTTCTTTTTCTTTGAAATCACACAAAGAAGCATAACCGATAAATTTGTCATCACTTGCATATATTTCCCAAAATATTTCATCTTTTTCTTCAGCCAGAAAATCCTTAATCTCTTTAATGGTTTTAAATTTGGATATTCTTTTAGCTGAATATAAATATCCAATAACTTCCAAATCAACAAACCATCCCAAAAGCAAAGGGTAATTTTCATCTGACAAGTTTTTTTTCAAACAAATTTGTTGACCTTGAATTTTCATTTTATATTAAAATCATTTTACCATCTTCAACAAAAATGGCCTGATCATCATTTAATGCAATCACCTGCTCGCTTTTTCGTTTTTCCTTGAATTTCTCAACCATGCTTTTTTCTTTTTGATTGTAATGCGGGGTAACAATATATTGAACAAGTTTTAATCCCATTAGGTCTTCAATGTTTACATCATTTGGGTCGCCCAATCCTGCAACTTCAATGTCAGGGCCAGCAATAATACTTCCAGCACTAACGCCGAGATAGAATTTTCCATTTTTAACAGCATCAATCAAGATCTTGTCCACTCCTGTCTTTCGCATTCTATCCAAAATATAAAAAGTATTTCCACCACAGATATAATAAATATCAAAAAATGGAAAATCAGCAAATTTATCTCCTTTGGCAATATTAAATTCAACAACTTCTACATCCAAAGATTTCAACTCTCTAATTGAGCCGTCTATATAAAACTGTTCTTCTTCGTTTTGTCCTGATGTCACAATACAGGCAGTTTTATTGTCCAACTTGTCAAATTGAGAAATAAAAAATTTTCTAACATTTTCATTGCTCAACCCCGTTGATGTTAACAGTAATTTCATAATTTTTTTTGACTATCCAAATTAACTATTTTCTTACTCACTGCGCCCTCAAACAGTCTAAAGGCTAGCCGATTTTCTTTTTTATAAACAATTGGCGTTCCAATATGTTCACCACATTTTGGACAGATTAATTGAGGAATTTTATCAAGAGAAAGATGTTGAAAATTTTCAAATTTCTCCGAATTCGTAATTCTGTCCAAATAAGTTCTCTTCATAATTCCTGGCCCATCTTTTTGATAATAAAAAAGATGCTCTGAGCATTTTAAACAAGCCACCTCGAGCAGTCGTGAGTGACCACCTCTTGCCTTGCGATATTTGTCCTGTTTCAATTTCATATCCTTAATTAAAAACTTTATATATAAAATATACCCCAAAACAACATTTAAGCAAAGAAAAACCGGCTTAGCATTTGCTAAACCGGTTTTGTTTATTTCTCATATGTGCCAAGCATATAATCAGTTGGCTCCTGACCATTGTAATATGGCCAGTTTTCAATTCTGCGAACTTCAGTCATCATTGTGCCAAAATATCGCTGCACAGCCTTGCTGAGCCCGGTGGAAACTCGAGCATGCATAGAAAATTTGTTGATTCCTTTTTTCTCAGCTTCTTCAAACACTTTCCCTAGCATCTTAAAAAACAATTTTCCACCAGCGAGAGTTTTTCCAATCTCAGGATCAATCTCCATCGTTTCAATATAAAAACGATTTGAGTCTTCCTCCATCCTTGGATCATCTGCCAACAATTCTTCTCGAACTTTGTTGTGCGGGACAAGCAAAACATAGCCAATAATCTTTTCCTTCTCCTTGAGAATGATGTTGATATTCTCGGAACTCTCGATCATCTTGCGATAATATTCCTCGGCGTCCTCATATTCCCAGCCAGCTGGATAGGCCTTGTCCTGCATTTCAAGCAAAGATTTCAAAAAATCATCGCTCGCGCTTGTAATAACTTCTAGTGAATGCATAGCATCCTCCTTTTTTTCAATGTTTGGTTGTGATTGCATCTGTTCCATGTCTTTATTGTAGCTGCAAAAAAAGAAGCTTGCAAACACAATGGTTGGCAAGCTTTAAATCAAAACAGTTTCGCAAACAAATCTGAAAAGCTTTCATATCCATAGATATACAAAACTGTCCAAACTGCCATCTGCAGCCCGCATGAAAAAACAAACAGGCTGATCTTCAAAGACTTCCGAACGAGTCTTTTTTGGAAAAAAATAATGAAATATGCTGCGCCGTCCCAAATAATGAGGCGAACGACAACCAAGATTTCAATCACAATTCCCAAGATCAGAGATTGCTCAAACGCCTTGTCCACCAGTCGTCTCAGTCCCTCCATCAGAGTGACATCAACATCAGTGGAATCATTGAAGGCAATCAAGCACCATTCAATGAGAAGATTTCCAGCCCAGAGAAGAAAGAAGATTGAAACATCTCCAACTCCCCAAGCCTTGAGAGCAACGACAGCTGCTCCAGTTGCTCCCAAAAGCATCCATTCACCCCAACGAATAGCTGGGACAATGAGCATCATCGAGAGTCCTCTTTTTTTCATTTCTTCAAAGCTGTCCACCCCGAAGAAAATCTTTACCAACCTTTTCATCATGGCAGACACCCCCTCTTTTTTTGTAAAATCAACTGACTTTAAATTATACTCCTAAAATTGCATTTTGTCAAACATAACTGACCATTTTTGGCTAAAATTAAGCATTTTATGCAAAAAAATGAACCCTTGCAAATGTTTCTGCAAGGGTTCATTGACATTTCAGTCAGTTCAAAAATTCAAATAAACAGAAGCCATATATGCATCACAAGATCCAAAAAATTCTTTCGTTTCTTTTGCAATATTATTGCCATATGACAAATTCAAACCACCATTTTTGAAATACAAGCCAATACCAGTTGTGAGACCTCCGTTAGCAAGTCCCCCGTAGACAGCAACGTGATCCCTGATGAGATATTGCTCAATTCCCAAAAAGTATTGATCAAACTTAGTGTCAGAGTCGGAGAAGCTCAAACTTTGATAATCAAAAGCCAAAGTTGTGCCCTCTATGATTTTTGCAGAAATTCCAAGATGTCCAATACTGTGAAATGAACTTATTTCAGAATTCTGCCATCCATCATCAATGCTTGTTGAATTTGTCCAAATCCTTGAACCAAAACCTCCAATCGTGACCTGCTTGATTGGCTTATATGCAAAACCAATTGTCACACCATGCGAAGATGAATCAACCACAAATTCATTCCTTGATGTTGCTGCAAAAGTGATTCCATCTTGCACGCTTTTGTTGAAAGAATAACCCATGCCAAGATACACCTCATCGCCATCAAGCAAAAGGCCATGAAAAACATTCCCACCAAACTGAAAATCAAGTGTGTCACTTCTTTTTATTCTAAAAAGTTCTTCACTGGAGAGAAATCGAAGCGGTGTTTCGCCATGAGCAAAACTCAACTGCAAAACAACATCGCCAACACTTGAGGCAACCGAACCAGAAACAACTTCCAGCATGTTCTTTTTGAACTGAAAATTTCCATAATTAATTGTTCCACTCCTTGTTGCTCCACTTGAAATGCTTGTGACTGCTGGATTTGCAGAGGAAAAATCCTCCAAGGTGCAGATGCCACCCATGGCAGCAACATCAGCGCCCATTGGCAAACCAGAAGAAACAGCGGTCAATGATTCATCAAATGATGCACCACAACTTTCCCTTGCAAAGCAAAAATAATTCAAAAACAATACAAAAACAAACAATAACCGCAACGAATGACTCCACACCACTTCAAGATAAAATCCCTTCATTTCGCACCTCCTGTATTTTTTTATTAAAGCAACAACTTAATTTGCCATCAAAATGACAATATGTGATTATGCATCCAAACATGCCCCTTGTCAACACAAAAGCCATTTTTCGAAAATATAACAAAAAAACAAAAACCCCTGTTTTTGGGGTTTTTGTTTTTCAAGTTTCGACTTTTACTACTCCTATTTCAATTTTTCTGCAAAATATTTTTCAAGCCCATCAATTGCAACTCGCTCTTGTTTCATGGTGTCGCGATCGCGCACTGTCACTTTTCCATCTTCAAGTGAATCAAAGTCCACAGTAACGCAAAATGGCGTTCCAATTTCATCTTGCCTGCGATATCTTTTTCCAACATTTCCATTGTCATCAAATTCGCACATAAAATCCTCGCTCAAATTTTCAAAAATCTCCTTGGCTTTGGCCACCAACTCTGGCTTGTTTTTCATGAGCGGGAAAACCGCAACTTTGATTGGAGCAACAGTAGTTGGAAATTTCATCACAATGCGCTCTCCATCATCAAGTTTTTCCTCAGTATAGCCAGCGCAAATTGCAGTCAAAATCAAACGGTCCAAGCCAACAGTTGGTTCAAGCACATGTGGAGTATACCTAGTGTTGGTGGCTGGATCGAAATAGTCCAACTTTTGTCCTGAAGCATTTGAATGCTGTGTTAAATCAAAATCTCCACGATGCGCCAAGCCAAAAAGTTCGCCGAAACCAAATGGAAAATTATATTCAGTGTCCACTGTTTTTCTTGAATAATGAGAAAGTTTTGCCTTTGGATGCTCATAGCGTCGCAGGTCTTCTTTTTTTGCACCAAGAGAAATTGCAAATTCCTCTTGTTCGTCCAACCATTTTTCAAACATAGGTTCCCAAGCAGCATCAGGTGCAATGAAATATTCAATTTCCATCTGTTCAAATTCGCGAATTCGAAAAATAAAATTTCTTGCCACAATTTCATTGCGGAAAGCCTTTCCAATTTGCGCAATTCCAAAAGGAATTTTCACGCGCATTGAATCGATAACATTTTTGTAGTCAGAGAAAATTGCCCCAGCAGTTTCTGGTCGCAAATATATTGGACCGTCAACTGCATTCATTTCAGTTTGAAACATCTGACTCATATTGCGAACTTCTGTCCAATCACAAGCTCCACACTCAGGACATTTGAGTCCAGCTTGCAAAGTTTGTGTCATTTTTTCCAGCTCACCTTCCATGTCTTGCCCAGTCAATTCCTTGACCACATGATCAGCCCGAAATCTTTTCTTGCATTTTTTGCAATCAACCGAAGCATCATTGAATCCACCAACATGACCGGACGCTTCCCAAAGTTTTGTGTTCAGCAGAATTGGACCATCCATGCCAACAACATCATCGCGCTTTTGCACAAACTTCTTCCACCACATTTTTTTGATATTGCTTTTGAGCTCTGCGCCATATGGACCATAGCTATATGAATTTGCCAATCCTCCATAAATTTCAGATGTCGGAAAAACAAATCCCCTTCTTTTGCAAAACGAAACAATGTCCTCCATCTTTATTACCTTTTTTTCTTGCATATGATTCTACTAATTACAAATTAATTACAAATTTACAAATACAACAACAAAACTATCTAATATTCAATATTCTTCTATACTTAACTCCATGCTGTGTCATATTTACAAGCAATGCAAGTTCAAGATTTGCAGCTTTTAAATATTGCACAGCCTGTGTTATGTTTTGTTTTGAATAAAAATTTCCAGTTTTTAATTCTACTATAATAATATCTTCAACCAAAAAATCAAATCTATATTTTCCTATTGCATCACCCTTATATTTCAAATCAAATGCCATCTGTCTTTTATATTTTATACTTTTTCTTTCAAATTCTTTTGCAATTGCATCCTCATAATAGCGCTCTTTGAAGCCATAGCCAAGCTCATTATAAACTTCAAAAATAGCGCCTATAATGGCATAGCTAAGTTCTTTATGCACAATTTTATTACCACTCGCATTTTCGTACATTTGTATATTTGTATTAATTTGTAATTCGTAGAGCCCAAAAAAAAAGACCCATCCTGCACAAGTCAAACAAATGTTTGATATGCACGGGACGAGTCTTGAGACGCGCGGTTCCACCCGAATTTCTGCCAATTTGGCAGACTACTCTTTTTCTGCAGACTGATTCTTGCCTTATACAAGGGAAAAGGTGCCAACCCTTTCTCAATCTCACATGCTCACATTGTATTTCACTGCAAGGCTTTTGTCAACTTTCCTTGACAAGACAACCCAAACGTATTACAATTGCTTTTTATGTTAATACCTTCAGTTGTTAGCTCATCAAGCGTATCTATACATAAAACTAGTTTTCATTTCACCTGCTAGTGATTTGAGAATGAAAATTTAATTTTTTATGTATACGATGCTTGCTTGGAAACTTCTTTCCTAGTTTGTTTTGTTAAAAATATACATGCATAGCAGAAACTTCAAAGCGGGCAGTTCACGTCCGACGCGCTCAAGAGCGCCATTTCAAGGTGGACAAAAAAATTCATTCAATAATGGTGGTGGACGCAAAAAACGTTTTACCGGAAACTATATTGATATTAGTCGCTTTATCAACAAAGCAGTTCCGCAAGTTGCTGAGGAAAAATATGTTCCTGACACAATCTTTGCAGATTTCAAAGTTGAGCAATCAATCAAAAACAATATTGCTCTTCGAAAATTTGAACACCCAACTCCAATTCAAGACAAAACTATTCCTCACATTTTGGCAGGAAAAGATTTGATTGGTTTGGCAAACACAGGAACCGGGAAAACAGGAGCATTCTTGATTCCAATGCTTGATAAAATCATCAAAAATCCAAGCGAGAAATTGCTTGTGGTTGTGCCAACACGAGAACTTGCTATTCAAATTCAAGAAGAATTCAGAGCTTTTGCTGCTGGTCTTCGCATTGGAAGTGTGGTTGTTGTTGGTGGCGCAAACATTCGCACACAAATCGAATGTCTTCGCTCACGCTACAATGTTGTGATTGGAACACCAGGACGCCTTAAGGACTTAATTCAACGCAAAAACTTGCACCTAAACAGTTTTGCAAACGTGGTGCTTGATGAAGCTGATCGCATGTTGGACATGGGATTCATGCCTGATGTCAGATATCTTCTTTCACTTGTTGCACCAAAGAGACAAACTTTGTTTTTCTCTGCAACACTTGCACCTGAAATTGAAAAATTGATTCAAGAATTTTTGAATGATCCAATAAAGATCTCAATCAAAACTCGCGAAACATCTTCAAACATTGATCAAGATGTGGTGAGAGTGAAACCAGGTGAAGACAAAATTGAAGTTTTGCAAGAACTTTTGCGCAAAGCAAATTTCTCAAAAGTTTTGATTTTTTCAAGAACAAAGCATGGTGCAGAAAAACTTTCAATCATCCTAGGGAAAAATGGTTTCAAGGCTCAGTCAATTCACGGAGACAAATCTCATGCCAAAAGACAGAAGGCTTTGAAATTGTTCAAAGAAAATTATGTTGAAATTTTGGTAGCAACTGACGTGGCCGCTCGAGGATTGGACATTCCAAATGTTTCCCACGTGATCAACTTTGATGTGCCCGCAACCTATGACGACTATGTCCACCGCATCGGACGAACAGGACGAGCTGGAAAAACAGGAACAGCACTTACCTTTGTCTAAAAAACTTACAATGCAAAAAAACAAGACTCTTGCAGTCTTGTTTTTTGTTTATCAGAAAAACCTACAAAAACTTGAGAAAACCAGAATAACATGCTAAGCTGCTTTAGTAATTAAATAATAAACAAAAAATATGAACTTAGAAGGAAAGGTCATGGGATATGACAAAAAAATCATTGCAATAGTTGCCATAGTAATTCTGGCACTTGTTATGTTTTATGCAGGAACTAGATATGAAAAAATGAAATTAGGAGCAGGAAGGGCAACAAAAAGTACGCAGACGGACGATTCTTCAAAAAAGAAAAAGGACAAGAAGCAATCAGCAGCGGTTGAGCAAAATGCTACCCCAGCTGCACCAACAACTGATGCAACAACCGCAACTCCAGCTCCAGAGCCAACAAAAACAACAACAAGCACAACCACAACGCAAACAAAGACAACAAAGTAAGACAAACTGCATCACAAAAAAAAGAAGCTCAAGCGAGCTTCTTTTTTTTGTTTTATTCAAAAGGAAAACATCTGACAAAATAGCTTGCACAAAAAATCATCACACTAGCAGAAACAAAAAAATACAAATAAAATACCCATTTTTTCTGAGAAAAATAAATTGCAGGACCAAACAATATCGGAAAAGCCAAAAGCATATAGCGACCCCAACTTGTGAGTGTGCCAGTTAGCAAAGCCGAAAGCAAAAGCAAGCCAGAAAAAACCAAATATGTTTTTCTTACTCTTTTCCAGCAAACAAACAAAGCAAAAATTGAAAAAACAAAACTCAGCAAATAAACGACATATGGGAAATTACTGCCAGAAAGAATGTGTCCACCAAAAATATAATGATCAAATTCCTTGATCAATGCAACCATTGGATTATCAAGTGATCTGCCCCATGTTTTTTGTGTTTTCAAAAATGCGATCGGATCTCCAAATTTCAAATAATTAAAAAGCACAAAGCCAGCAAAAGAAAAAAGTGGCAACAAAAGTGGTGTCCAGTTGATTTTTTTGTAAAAAACTTTCAAATCCCAACCACTGCTCCACAAATACTCCAACATTAAAACTGGAAACATGAAAATTCCATAGGGCTTTGTTATTGCCAGCAATCCTGATGCGATTCCAGCCTTTGCCCAATGCCCTTTTCTTGCAAAATACAAACTAGCAATTCCCAGCAACACAAAGAGAGCTTCCGGATAACCTGAAACAAAAAAATAGGCTGGCGGAAAAAACAAGAAAACAACCAGAATTGCCAGACTCTTTTTTTCATTATAATCAAACCTGGCAAGGCGATACAAATAAAGCGATGATAAAAAGGAGAAAATGATATTCAAACCAAAACTTATATAATCCTGAGGTAAACGAGTGATGGTGCGCACTGCCCTTATGACCATTGGATAGAGTGGGAAAAATGCAATACTTGAATTTTTCTGCTCAGAAAATGTATACCCATGACGAGAGATAGAGGTGTACCAAAAAGAATCCCATTTGTAGTATGGCAATTGATTTTTAATGTTACATGTTCCCTCCTTGTATATTGATAAATGGGTACTAAAAAAACCAACCGACAACAATATCGCCAGCCAAATGAAAAATATTTTAATAATTTTAATAATATCATCATTCATATATAAGAATATCTTAGCAAAAAAAAGCTTTATTATCAATAAATTTAAAACACCTAGCCATTATTCAATGACTAGGTGTTTTTAGTAATTTTTTACTAATCTTTTTTAGCATCATCAATTGATGCCCTCATGCGAAACATTTGAATGACAAGATGGACCGTGAATTTGCCAAGGTGCCTTCTGGCCATTGCCACGCTTTCGTTGTCATCTTTTTTTAAGAACAATCCTATCATCTGAGCTGCCTCTTCACAGCCACAAATTGATCTTTTGAGCAAATGAATATAGTTCATTGACTCATATTTCTCTCTCCAAATTGGCTTGTTTAATCTTTTTTCCTCATTGAGTTTTTGAACCTGTTCAAGCAAATCCCTTGCTTGAACAAGCAAGAGCTGATAATGCTCAAGCATGGCTAAAGCATTTTGCCTCTTTCTAACAAGCCACCAAGAATTAATACGCGTTTGTAAAAAAGCACCAACGATAGAAACGAAAACGATTCCAACAAACAAAAGAAGATATTCCATTTGTAACCTCCAATTTTTTGTAGTTCAGCCAAAAGCAGAACAATTAATTCTGCCCCAAAATAAATATTATGTCAATATCTTGAGTTATAATTAAAAAAGAAGTAACCATAAAGATACTTCTTTTTTTGCAATATTTTTTAAAAAACATTAGCTACCTATTTTCAAAACAATTCTCCCATCAATAGTGCCTTTTTTCATTCTTTCAAAAATTGAATTGATGTTTGAAAGATCTTCAACTTTGATTGTGGCCTTGGCTAATCCTCTACTTGCTATTTCCAAACATTCTTCCAAATCTTTGCGAGTCCCAACGATTGATCCACGAATAGTTTTGGCACCCAAAACCAAATCAAAAATTGAAACTGGAAATTTTCCAGGTGGCAATCCGACCAAAGACATTGTTCCATGACTGCGCAGCATGCTCACTGCTTGCTCAAAGGCTTTTGTGGAAACAGCTGTTACCAGCACCCCATGTGCTCCTCCAATAGCCTTGTTTATTGCTGCAGCAGCATCAACCTTGTCAGCATTGAAAACCAATTCTGCACCAACTTTTTTGGCTAATTTCAATTTACTATCAGAGATATCAACAGCAATCACACGCAAGCCCATTGCTTTGGCATATTGCACAGCAAGATGACCCAGACCACCAACACCAGAAACAACAACCCACTCACCCGGTTTTGCCTGTGTTTCTTTCAATCCCTTATAAACCGTAACACCGGCACACAATATTGGAGCAACATTCACAAAAGACAAATTTTCAGGAATGCGACCAACATAATTCGGATCAGCCAAAACATATTCAGCAAAACTTCCATTAACAGTATACCCGGTCATTTGTTGTTTTGCACACAGCGTTTCCCAGCCTGTAATGCAATGCTCGCAAGAACCACAAGATGTGTGCAACCATGGAATACCAACCCTATCTCCAACCTTAATGTTCTTTACTCCTTCACCCAACTCAACAACAGTTCCAACACCTTCATGACCAGGAACAAATGGCAAAGCTGGCTTTACTGGCCAATCACCAGAAGCTGCATGCAAATCAGTGTGACAAACTCCGCAAGCCGCAACCTTCACCAAAATTTGACCTGGTTGTATTTTCGGAACTGGAATATTTTTTATTACAAGTGGCTTTCCAAATTTTTCAACCACCGCAGCTTTCATGTGGGTTGGAATAACTATTTTTTTATTACCCCTAAGGCTATTAACTATTTTTTTCAACATGTTTTTTTATTTTTATTTATTACATTTTATATAATAACACAAATTTTTATTTTTTTGGAATTTTAACAAAAAAAGTTGTACCATTGCCTTCGGAAGATTCAAACCAAATCTTTCCACCATGCGATTCAACTATTGATTTTGCAATATATAACCCAAGCCCAGTTCCCTCTGCCCCAGTCATCAAAACATTACTTGCTCTGAAAAATTTTTCAAAAATCCTATCCTGCTGTTCAGGTGGTATCCCCAAACCAGAGTCTTTTACAAAAAAAGTAACATCATCAATTCCATCTTTGCGACCAAAAACAACTTCACTATTTTCTTTTGAATATTTTACAGCATTACTAATTAAATTCTGAAAAACTTGTTTGATTTTCACACTATCAATATTTAATTGCATTTCTTTTGAAATATCACCATCCATAACAACCCTTATTCCCTTTTCTTTTGCCAAACCAATCTGTTCATTCACAACCTCATTTACAACACCAACAACGTCGATATTTTTCTTCTCAACTTCAAAGTTTTTGCCACTATCAATGCGTGAAACATTTAATAGATCATTAACCAAGGCTATTAATCTATTATTACTTTCATATATTTCTTCAACATAATCTTGTTGCTCTTTGGAAAGCTTTTCTTTTTTGTTTTCCAGAAGAAGCTCAGTAAACCATTTTATTCCAGTAAGAGGAGTGCGCAATTGATGAGATGCAACAGAAACAAACTCTGATTTCATGCGATCAATTTCTTTTTCCTTTGTAGTGTCCCTTTCTATGCCGACAAAAAACTTTACCGCACCATTATCACCCATTATTGGAGAAATACTTCCCATGGCTTGATATTCCTGTCCATCTTTTCTTACGTTAGTAATTTCACCGGCAAAAACTTTTTTATCCTGTTTAATTGTTTTCCACATATTTTGATAAAAAATACTATCCATTCTTCCTCCCCATAATTCCTTTGATCCCGCCTTTTTGCCAAGAACCTCTTTAGAAGAAAAACCTGTTATCTTTTCCGCAGCCTTGTTCATATATAAAATAATTCCATCTGCATCGGTAATAATAATATGATCAAAGGCCTCAGAAACTGCCAATTGAAATTTTTCCAAATCACGAGCAAGCTCATCTGATTTAATTTTTTGTTTTCTTAAATTGCTCGTCATATCCCTTGCAAGATCAACAGCCCTACCTCTTGATGTGCCCAAAATATAAAAAGATATTGAGACAGCAAAACTAAAAAATACCCCAAACAAAATCAAGCCAATCATCACAATATTTTCCGGGCTATTAGGCTTTGTTGAAAATTCAGTAACAAAATGCAGTAACCATTGCTTGTTAGCAATATTCAGTGGCAAATCAAAAGAAGAAACAACTTCGGCCTTATTTTTATCAAAGTTCTCATTATCAACATCATACAAAAAATTATCATTACCATAGTCAGCACTTAAGCTTGCCTTATCACTATAAATATATAGATCTAAATTATTCCAATCTATTTCTTCTGAATGCACTATACTGTCAAAGAAAACCTTACTCTCAATAACAACGCCAACAAAACCACTCAATGTTTCATTTCTTTCATTTACTGTTGAAACAGGAAAACCATTCTTATATATCGGCAAATAAATGATGGAGTTGTCATTCAAATCATCACTACCAGCAACCCTCACACCATTTGCCATGGTCAACTTATTATTATTAAGTGACTCACTAAGTGCCTCTTTTATTTTTGGATCATTTAAATAATTTACATCCGGAACATATCGCTCACTATTATTTGGATAAAAATATTTAACAAAAAAAGAATTACTGTTTTCTACCGATGCTCTTTCTATGAATTCTATGCCATAAATGCCTGGAAATTTTTCAGTCAATTGAGCGCCATCACCAAATGAGCTAAACTGCTCACTGCTAACATTTTCATTGGCAGCATATAATCCACGCAAACTATACAACAAATAACTATCGCGACTTAGACGAATTTCGATAATCTTAGCAATCGCCTTTGATCTGTCTTCAAGGTTTATAGTGTTTTGATTTTGAATGTCCCTCCAGGCATAGCGACCAAGGATACCAACTAGCAAAAGTAAGAATAAAAGCAATAAAATCGAAAAAAAACTCACCTTAACATATTTTATTTTCATAAAAATTTTTATTTTATTAAAAATCAGCTACCTCGCGCCAAGAGAAAACATTAACCTTCAAATTAACCTGATCAATCAAAACTTTGGTTTTCCTGGTCACACCACCAACAACGCCAGTAGCAAAAATTTCACGATTCTCTCCGGTCAAAACGTTTATTTGATAGAAGCAACTTCCACCAAAAAGATTACTTCTTGTTGTTGTTCCTGATGCATTCATATTGTTCCAAATTACCATCAATGCACTTTCAGCGCAGGTGTCAGCCAGATCTTGAGCTATTTTCGAATTTTTCTGCAAAACAGTGTTCTGCAAAGAAAAAACTCCAACCCAAGTAATATATATTGCCATTGCTGAAATCATGCTACCTAAAATAATAACACTATACATCATAACATATCCATTTTTGTTTCTTTTATTTTTCATAATTTCATCTTATACTAGCGGTTCCAAAAAAAGTTTTAGAAAAATTCAATTCTTGAGCATTTGAAGGATTTAAATATTTTGCATCAAATTGAAAATTAATGCTTCCCAATGTTCCAACATTGCCAAAATTATTAAAAATTAAATTAGAAATAACTATCTTGTCAGTATTAAGAGCAACAGCAACTCCATTTCCTCTTTTTATTGTAATTTTTCCGGCAGATAGGCTAATTATTGTTGGATTTTCACTTGCAACATCTGTTACCAAAGAAAGTTGCTGCGCGCTGCTTTGAAGTGTTGGCGTGTTTATAGATTTAGCATTTCTTGTTGCTTGAGAAATAATTTCTACAATAGACTGAGCGTTAAATTCAACTTCACTGACGACCTCGTTGCGCTTGCTAACTTTTTTATTTGTCATAACAAAAGAAACCATAGCGGCAACAAAAATTCCCATAATGGCAACATATAACAAAGTTTCAATCAAGCTTATTCCTTTTTTATTTTCTAATTTCATTTTTATTTTTGAGCATTATAAATAGTTGAAATTTCGCTCAAGCTAAGCGCTGTATTATAAATCGAAACCTCATCAATTCTGCCTCTGAATCTATTGGAGCTTGCACCAGAATAAAGAGCACCCATCTGCAATGATCCAGCTGAATTTTTAGCGCTAAAAACAGTATTATTTGCCTGGCTACTAAGCGCACCATTAATATAAATTTTCATGCCAGTTGAGTCCCAAGTAAAAGCAACAAGTGACCAAGCATTTAAAGTAATCAATGAATTACTTTCGATTTCAAGCAAATCACTAATAGCAGTCCTTCCACCAGCAAGTATTTTCCTATTATCCTCCATCCTGAGATAATATGCTTCATCGCTACGGTTTGTTGCAGCCCCTTTATGCACGATTCCCATGGTTGTACCGCTCGATGTTGGATAAATCCAAGCCATTATTGTTCCTGCTGTTGATAAATCCAAAGAATTAGCATCTGGAACTTCCACATAATTAAATGTCGCAGCACTATTAAAGTTCAATGCCGAAATCCCAACTTTTTGACTTGTACCATTGATCCAAGCTGGAGAACCAATTGGACAAGTTGCAGGTTTTAATGTTCCATGATTTGAACCAAAAGAATCCATAGCAGAGCAGCCAGTGTCTTCATCAAAGGGCCAGCGAGAGACTGGATTATTTGCAACAGTTTTTGTTTTTCTCCAATTTGTAAATTCCCTCTTGAGTGTTAATGTTTTTGCAACTCCCTTATAGAGCCAATCAATTTGAACAGAAACTTCCTTTGTGTTTGCATCAATAGCTGCAATTGAAATCTTTCTAGTATAAATTCCTTTAACATCTTGAGTGCCTGAAAAATTCCAAACATTTCCCGCATTAGAAAGACCATTGACTGTGCCAGCTACAAGCAAGGCAAAATCTTTGTCACGAATATTGCGTGCAGCCTCCAATCCCTCTTGAGCAAAAAAAGTTGCCTGAGCTTCAGCTCCAGCAGCAAGCACATATCTGCTAACAGAAAAGTAGCTAGCTGCAACACTAGCAACAACTATCATTAAAATGCCAGAAGCAATAATTGCTTCTGCTAATGAAAAACCATTTTTAAAATTAATAATTGATAACCCCCTCTTCATTTATTTGAATATTTTTAGTATTTATTCCATTATAAAGTGATAGCACGCCAATTGAATTAGCAGTAGGAAGACCAGTGAGCTTTGAAAACACTATTTCAGTTTTTCCTGAAACACCAACAAGACCTTTAATTGCAACACTTTCATCAAAAGATTGCTGCCTGACAGCAAAGACAGTTCCTTTGAATATTGTCACACCACTACTTGTAATTTCAATTCCCCAAGGACTATCATTTGTCATTGCTTTTGATTTTAACTGTGCCTTCCTGATCAAATTGGCAATTTTTTGAACATCAACATCAATTTCCACATTTTTTTTGAAATAAAAAAAGCCACTCGTTCCTGTTGCTGCTATTACGAAAACAATAGCAATAACAACTAACAATTCAACAAGTGAAAAACCTTGCATATTTCTTTTGTCTTGCTTCATTTTATAATATTGGACAAATTATAAATAGGCATAATAGTTGCAAGCACAAACAAAGCCACGCCAAGACCAACAAAAATCAAAATTATTGGCTCCAAAATTATTGGCAAATTGCGAGAAGTGTTTTCAACCTTTGTTGCATATAGACCACTTATTCTCAGCAAGGTTTCTGACAATTTTCCAGATCTTTCTGCCGATGAAATCATCTGCAAAACATTACCAGGAAAAAGGCTGTTTATTTTTCCATAGGACTTCAAACTATCATAAAAAGAAAATCCTTCCAAAATTTTAGATTCCAAGTGCAAATAAAGTTTTTGATAATTTTTAAATGTCGTCGTGTTTGGCATTGTTGCCAAAGCTTCATTTATCGGTAAGCCAGAATTTAACATGTTACCAAGAATATAACCAAAACGCGTAATTTCACTTTCTTTTATTAATTTTTTGACCAATGGAACATGAAAAAGCAACAAATGACCAATAAACTTTGTCTTCGGAAAACTAAAAATAAAATACAAAAATGCCACCAAAAAAGCAAAAGCAATTGGCAGAAAAATTGCACCGTAGTTGACCAAAAAAGTTCCTCCAGAAATTAAAACACGAGTTATCAGCGGCAAATCCTCACCTATTTTAGAATACACATCGGAAATTACTGGCAAAACAAACCAAGCTGTTCCAACCCCAACAACAACAGTCAAAACCAAGATTATTGTTCCATACAAGAGAGATGAATTCAGCTTTGATTTTAATTTTTGATCCTCATCATTGAGTAGTGCGACCAAGCGCATGTTTTCTGCCAGTTTTCCAGTTATTTCACCAGCACGAACCAGAGCAATGACATTTGCACTAAAAAATTTTTGCCTTTCAAATGACTGAGAAAGAGAAAATCCATCCTGAATGTCACCTTGCATGCGCTTGCAAAGTCTTTTCATCCTAAAGCCAGACATTTCAGCCTCCATCGACGAAAGAGCCATGGCCAATGACATTCCAGCAGACAAGAAATATGAAATATTTTCAACAAAATTAAAAGCCTGATTTTTTAAACCAAAATACAAAAAAGGAGCAACCCAATTTGAAATTTCATTATTTTTGTTTTTCATTTTTTATTTTTCAATAAATCTTAGGCAAACAATTATTCTTGAGGAGGTGCCACACGAAAAACCTCTTCAAAAGTTGTGATTCCAACTTCTGCTTTTTTTTTTGCATCATCAAACATAGAGATTGATCCTTGTGATGAGGCTAATTCCCAAATTTCACGGGATGTTGAATTTTTTATTATCAATTCTTGCATTTCAATGGTCATCTTGATCACCTCAAAAACTGCAATTCTTCCACGATAGCCAGTATTATTACAAGCACTACAACCCTTTCCTTTATAAACATCAGAAATGCCATGCAAAAAACCCGCAAATTTTGCTGGAAATTTCTTGAGATATTCAGCAGAAATTGATTCGCTATAGCGACACTTTTCACATATTTTGCGCAACAATCTTTGTGAGACAATCAATTCAAGTGTTGAAGCTAACAATGAGCGTTCTATGCCCATATCAACAAGCCTAGGAATGGTTGATGCCGCATTATTAGCATGAAAAGTGGAGAACAAAAGATGACCAGTCAGTGCAGCATTAACTGATATTTCAGCAGTTTCCTTGTCTCTAATTTCACCAACCAAAATAACATCAGGATCTTGACGAACAATAGAGCGAAGACCCTTGGCAAAAGTCAATTCTGTTTCCAGGTTAACTTGAATCTGATTGGCTCCAGAGATTATATACTCAACAGGATCCTCAATTGAAGTGATGTTTATTTCTGAATTATTTATGTCGCGCAACAATGCGTACAATGTTGTTGTTTTTCCAGATCCAGTTGGACCACTAACAACAATCATGCCAAATGGTTTGTTGATAGAATTTTCAAGCACAGCATGATTAGCAGCTGAAAGACCAAGATTATCAATTCCGAGCATGCTAATATTTCTAGACAACAATCTTAGCACTATTTTTTCACCATCAACAACTGGCACAATAGAAATTCTAACATCTATTTCACCAAAATCATCAGAAAAACGAATAGCACCATCTTGAGCACTGCGATGTTCATCAATGCGCAAAACAGCACGCACTTTCAAATAATTTATAATATTGTCATAATATTGAATTGATATTCTCCCTATTTCCTGCAAAACACCATCAATTCTAAATCTAATAATTGCCTCATCTTCCTTTGGTTCAAAATGAATATCAGAAGCTGAAAAATCAATTGCATAGCGCAAAATCTCCAAGACTATCTCTGGAGCAATTTTTTGCTTATTGTTTATAATAGCTGCAAATCGAAGTGTGATATCCTGCCTATAAGCATTAAAGCATTTAGCAATGTCCTCTGACAAACCATAGGCCAATGTTATTTTTTTTCCAGGAAAAATCAATGCTAATTTATTCACAATCAATTTATTAGCAGGATCATCGGTGGCCAAAATAACTTCTTTTTCTTTTTCGGAAAATAATACCACATTCATCTTCCTGGCAGTTGATTCAGGAATTCGCATAATATCCTCAACAGCTGGCTGACTAGAATTCAAATCAGCATACGGAACAGAAAAATATTCCGCAATAGCCTGACCAATAAGGTCCTTGCTAAGATAATTATTCTGCAGAAGATATGACAAAACCGAGGAACGAGTTTTTTTTGATTTTTCAATTGCTTCATTCAAATCATCAACTGAGAGATATTTCTCTCTGGTGATTATCTCCAGCAATGCTTTTTCTTCTATTTGCATTTTTTTGTTTTTATTATTGATGTTTTATTTCAAAAAATTTTTCACTATTTTTACAATATCGGTAAGAGATGTTTCTGACTTAACCAGATATTCCACAGCGCCCAAATCCAATGCTCTTTTCTTGTCATCTTTCTGGCCCAAATTTGAAGCTATAATTACAGGGGTTTTAATGTCTCCTTCTTTTAATTTTTCCAAAACATCAAAACCAGACATTCCAGGAAGCATCAAATCAAGCAAAATCAAATCAAATTTTTCTTCTTCTATTTTCTGAAAAAAATCACTGGCATCAGAAACACCAACAACATCAAGACTTTCACTTTCAAGTTTAATTGTAAGCGCTTTCAACATCGGCTTTTCATCCTCTAAAATCAATATTCGCTTGTTCATATGTCAAAAAATTTAGACTTTTTTTATTACTCTATGTGACAAGTATATCACGAAAGATCATTTCTTGATATAGCTAATTTTGCATAATATCAACAAGCTTCACCTTGCCAAGAACTTGAAGTTGCGAAATTGCGCGCGTAAGTGCCACATATAAAAGATCACTATTGATCTTGGCCTTTTGAATCACAAGTTCAACAGGAATTTCAACTGACAAGGAAAACGTGTCAGCAGATATGCCAACAATAAAAACAATGTCAAATTCCACACCCTGAGATTCATACATTGTCATCACATGAACACTTTTATTGCCATCAAAAGCCTTTTTAAAATCATGCAAATATTGTTCATTTTTTGCCAAAATACCAATACTTGCAAAATCATTACTGGAAATATAACTTCCAATGTGTAATATTTCATCATTAATGCTATGAAAAATACATTCCACAACATCGCAGCCCTTCTTGATGCCCTCTGGAATTTCAATTTTATATCCCAAACTTTCAATATATCGTAAGATATTCTCAGTATTTCGATAAACCTTATGCAAAATAACTTCTCGTTGATCTTCTATTTTCTCACCAATAGCACCCCAATCACTTATAGTTCCAAGCTGAACTTGCTGCGCCATATCCCCAATATACAATATTGATTGACTTTTTTTGCTAATACATGATTTTATCAGTGACAATTGCAATGGAAGATAATTTTGAAATTCATCCACGACAGCCAAGGAATATTCAAATGGCACAAACCCTCTTTTCTTGCGCATTGAGCCATTCTTGAGTTCAATCCAGTAATCCTTAATCGTTCCAATTCCACCATTTGCATTAGCATACGCATCAAGCAACAAGGAAAGATCAATTCTATCTAATAATCTCAATTTCTTTTGTTCTTGAAACAATTCCTTTTGGCTTTGAGAAAAATATTTACCATAATAATTTTCCAGGATATTATAAATATTATTCTTTCTATATCCACTTATTTTTGCACCATTCAGTGCTTTTAATTTTACAAATTCATATAAATCCTTTTCACTTTCGTTTTGACCAAACCTAAAAACGTAAGTACTATCAATATCCAAGATCGAAAAAGCCCAATCGGAAAAAGTTGTGATCAAAACGTCTTCAATGCCAAGTTCTGGAAGAAGATGTGAAAAATATTCCTTTGTTCCATTGTCCTGCACAAACACAACAATTGAATCATTTGTATATGGGCTAGACAAATCAGGAGCTTGCACAAGATATGCCGTGCGATGCAAAGCAAGTGTCGTCTTTCCGCTTCCTGCTGGGCCAGAAATCAAAAACGGACCAATGTGATGTGCACGAATAACTTGATCTTGCGCTTTCTCCATTTGAGCAACAATTTCAGGCAAAACAAAACCGGTTTTTCTACTTGAAAAATATTCTTGATATACCAATTCTCTTGGATTATCAATATCCTCAGTTGCAAGAAATTTAATCTCACCACCAACAATCATATACTGATCCTTACGCACCAAACTTGCTTTTTGCAAATTGCCATCGGGCCTGATGTATCTAACTTGTCCAGGATTTTCATATCGTATTGTTGAAGCAGGAGTAATCCAAGAGTAAATTTCTTTCTCACCAAAACCAAATTTTCCAAAGAAAATACTTTTAATCTCTTTTTCATTTTCCCAAATAACATCGCAACGCACAAAATATGGCGAACCTTTCAAGTACTGAAGCTCGCCAACCCTCTTTTTGCCGTATTTAATGAGTCCATCTTCAACAATTTTGTCTCCCCATGAAAGTGTTTTGTATATTTTTTTGCTTTTTTTGAGCGCTTTTTGATTCTCAATTGCTACTTTTTCCAATTCAAAAACAACATCTTTTATGTGTTTTTTGGTTTTATTTATGACAACTTCCTTGTCTGAATTTTTCATGTAAATATTGAAAATATAGCGTAATTAGTATTATAGCAAAATAAAGAAAATTAACTAGTTTTATGAAAATAAAAAAGGCCATATGAAATATAAAAACATATGAACTGTATTACTAACGACAAATAACAAAAAAATATGAGTATCTTAATTTGGATCATCTTTGGAGCCATTGTTGGATGGGTTGCCTCAGCAATCATGGGAACCAGTGAGGGATTACTCATGGATATAATCTTTGGTATTGTTGGGTCAGTGCTGGGTGGATAGATAATGAGTTTGGCTGGAGAAAGCGGTGTTTCTGGCTTCAATATTTATAGTTTTCTTGTCGCTATTCTTGGAGCAGCTGTTTTGATTGCGATCGTAAGAGCACTTCGTTAATAATTATAAAGAAAAAAACTAAAAATCATAAAAGAATTATTTAAATAATTCTTTTATTTTAGCAAGCACATCAATGTGCAATTTTGAATTTGCATCATTTCGCTCATTCATTAGTTCCTTTAATTGCAAAATTATTTTCCTAGTTGCTTTTTCACCTTCCAAAATAACATCTTTACCATCAAGAAACTTTTTCCAGCTTGTTTTTCCAACTCGAGGATTAATAACAATATCGGCATTTCTGACATTCTGATAAGAAAGATTGTGTTGCAAAAGATTTATTGAACTTTCAGCGATTTTATAAAGACCTATTTTATCAGCTAGCTTGTTGTTGTCAGAAAAAAAATCAGCATTCAAATTGACAGCAATGACAAAATCAGCCCCCATTTCCTTGACAACATCAACAGGGACAGGCAATGACAATCCACCATCAACCAAGAGCTTATTCCCTCTTTTCACTGGCTTAAAGACTAATGGCAAAGAAATACTTGCTATTATGGCAGTTGAAAGGTTTCCATTATTAATAATCACAGCATCTCCATTTTTAAAATTAGTCGCAACCACCGACAGTGGAATCTTTAAGCTTTCAAAATTAATGTTTTCCAAATTTTTTTCGATGAAACTTTCTACTTTGTTTCCACCAAAAAGACCACCACCCAAAGATGGGTCTAACAGTGAAAACATCAATCTATGATCCATACCAAGTGCTATTTCTTCAACTTTTTTAATATCCATGGTGTGAGCATAAAATCCACCAATCATTGCCCCAATACTTGTTCCAGCAATAAAATCAATGGGAATATTATTCTCCTTTAAAACTTTAATAACACCAATATGAGCCAATCCCCTGGGACCACCGCCACCCAAGACCAAGCCAATTTTAAGTCTTTTATTTTTTTTCATAATTAAAGCAAATGGTACAAAAAACCTTCTCTTTATTATAATTTACAGAGAAGCATTTTTGGATCAAGTATTCGGCGATCGTTCACAGTCAATCCATCACGCAATTCTATTATACGATGTGTTGCCTTGGCATATTCCAATTCATGGGTCACCATTACAATTGTTTGACCTTTTTTATTCAAATCAATAAAAATATTCATAATTTCACATGCACGTTGGGTATCTAAATTAGCTGTTGGCTCATCAGCAAATATTATTTTTGGATTATGAGCAACGGCCCTGGCAATACTAACGCGTTGCTGTTCACCACCAGAAAGCTGGCTGGAAAAATTTTCCAATTTATTTTCCAAACCGACTTGCTCGAGAGCTTTTTTGGCGATTTCATAAGCACTCTTTCTTTTTTGACCGCGCATTAATAGTGGCAATGCAACATTTTCCAGAGCGTTTAATTCTGGCAATAGGGCATATTCCTGAAAAACAAAACCGAAATTATTAAGACGATAACTAACCGCCTCGTCTCCAGACAATAAGGTTATTTCTTCATTTTTAATAAAAACCTGTCCGGAAGGAGTCTCATCTAATAAGCTCAAGATATACAAGAGCGTGCTCTTGCCAGCTCCAGATCTTCCCATAATTGAAACAAACTCCCCGCCTTCAACAGAAAAATCAATCCCCTTTAGAACTTTTTGTTCAACTTCACCGGTGATGAAAGTTTTGGTTATATTTTTTGCATTTAACATAATTTATCTTCCTAAAATAGAATCTAAAGTATTCCTCCTTATAACAATTTGTGCTGGTAAAAATCCCGCAATAAGCGTAGCCAGAAAAAGCAATCCCAATCTCCAAGTGGTACCAGCAGCAGTAACAGCCAAAATACCATCACTAAACGGAAAGTCAATTGGATTTTTATCAAAATATGGAACAAGTATTCCATAAAGTAACATAAGACCAAGTAGCGAACCAATAGTAGCATAAAAAATAGATTGAAAAAGGTATGAATAACGTATTGTTGATCCGCTAACACCAATGCCCTTCAGTATACCTATGAACTTTTTACGACTTATTGCATTGATAAAGATAACAATAAAAATCGTAATTGACGCGACAACTAGCCCAATAGTGCCTATAACATTTCCCAAGATAGTAAACGTAGAAGAAAGATCCTTGAAAAATTTTCCCTGAGCCTCTTCCCATGTTTGCACCAAGGCACTTTTATCTATATTGCTATTTTGCAAACTCTCTTTTATGTATGCAGATTCAGTTTTTGGATCAATTGTAATAGCGATTTCACTTGCATCATTCTTGTTTAATTGTATCAGATTTAGCATATGTTTTTTGTTCATAAATATGCGCTGACTCACATCACCTACTTTTATTTTGATTATACCTTTAACAATAACATCATGAAAATTGTCACCAATAGTCATTCTGAGCTTGCTGCCAATTTTCACATTTTTAATCGTATTTTGACTTAATGCATCAGAATATTGACTCAAAAGACTACTGCCAACCAAAATTTTGTCAGTATCATCTTCTGACAAAAAATCACCCTCAACCAAAAAAGAGCTCAAACCTGTAACCTTATCCTCATCTGCAGGAGTAATTCCAGCCAGAATAGTTGATGAAATGTTTTTTGACTTATTTTCAGAAAGTTCTTTTTTGTAATCATTTTCCAATGATACAGGTAAAAGATAGCGAGTACTAATATCAACAACCTCAGGCAAACCCTTGGCAATGCCGACAATTTTGTCAGCATCTCTAATAACTTTATATTCAGTTTTTGGTTTAATAAAAACATCACCAGAATAATGACTGCGAAAATCATTACTTGAACCAGCAATCAATCCAATCAATATCCCACTGATAACAACAAGATTAAGAAACGTAACCATCATAACCAAAACAATCAAAGAAGTAATCCAGAAGTTAGACCTCTTGATCTGGCGATATGCCAAGAAAAAACCAACTTTTAATTCTGTAATATTCATATCTTTCTATTATAGCATACTGCCGATTGCACGCTCCTTAAACAAAGATGAAGCTAGTTATTAATTAGCCAATACAGATTTATACTGTCTTTTACAGCGCTAAACTTGATTCAATTAAATCTATAAATAACTCCCAAACCTAATGAAATGACAAGTGTAACCTTCAGGATTTTTTTGTAAATAATCCTGGTGATATTTTTCAGCAAGATAAAATTTTTCCATTGGCTCTAGCGCCGTTACTACTGATTTTTTCCAACGCCCAGACTCATTCACAATATCAATCATTTTTTCAGCTTCTTTTTTTTCCTCATTATTAGCATAAAAAATAGCACTGCGATATGATAATCCCCTGTCATTTCCTTGTTGATTCAATGTGGTGGGATCATGAATTTGAAAAAAGAAATCCAACATCTTCTCGAAAGATGTTTTCTCGTCATCATATTCAATCTCCACCGCTTCTGCATGACCTTCATGATTTTCATAAGTTGGACTATCAACCATTCCTCCAGCATATCCAACCTTTGTTGCAATCACACCATCTTGTTTTCGAATAAGGTCTTGCAATCCCCAAAAGCATCCACCAGCTAATACTATTTTTTTATTCATAAACTTTCCCCTGGAATAAACTTCATTGAAATTGAATTCACACAATGACGAATATTCTTTTCGGTTAAATGCTCACCTTCAAAAACATGTCCGAGATGCGCCCCACATTTAGCACAGGTAATTTCTGTCCGATTACCATCAGCATCCAAACTTCTTTTTACTGCACCCTCAATTTCATCATCAAAGCTTGGCCAACCACAAGAAGATTCAAACTTATCTTTTGAATTATATAGTGGTGCTCCACATTGTTTGCAGACATAAATACCAGTTTCTTGATTGTTGACATATTCCCCAGAAAAAGGAGCTTCTGTGCCCTTGTCAATGATGATTCTTTTTTCTTCAGATGTTAATTTATTCATTATTATTTAATAAAAAAATTAGGCACCATAGCTGGAGTTGTTTTGGCATACTCAATAAATTCATCATTGTCAGCATATCCCTTTTCAGCCAAAGGAACACCAGAGACAAATCGCAAGAGGATGGTAATGGTAATTGGACCAATCAATCCAAGCCAAAAATATTGCGAGCCAAAAGTAACGAGCCATATACCCCACCACAATGTAGCCTCACCAAAATAATTTGGATGACGAGTAAATTTCCAGAGACCCGCTGTCATAATCCGTCCCTTGTTTTCATCCTTACTCAAGAATACCTTTAACTGCCTATCTCCAATTGCTTCAAAACTTATACCAAAAATCCAAACAACTATTCCGATTATATTAATCAAATTAAAGCTATTACTTTCAGAATTATTAACTGCAAGTATACTAGCACCAACAAGCAGTAGTAATCCGACTTGAACCATAAAAATACGATACCAAGAATTAAAAGCCATAGAACCGCTCCAAGACTCTCGCATTTTCTGATAGCGCTTGTCTTCTATGGCGCTGCCGAAAAACCTATTAGCAATATGATACGCCAAGCGAAATCCCCAAATAGCAACAAGAAAAAGGATGCTAATGTTTTTAGAATTAGGATTCATTAGTGCTCCAATTGAGGCAACAAGAACAAAGCCAAGACCCCAAGCCACATCAGCCACATCGTTTCTTTTTTTCACAGCAGCATAAACAAACCAAAGATTCATAAAGATTAAAAGTGATATTATTTGTGTGAAAATAATGGTCATAATTATATTAATTCAAAAAATTTCTACCAATGAAAAAGGCAGCAACAGAAACAATCGAAGATAGAACAGTACCCCATATAATATCAATAATGACAATCTCCCAGGGAAAATTTTTCAGCACAGCAAGACTGGTCAAATCAAATGTAATATATGTAAAAAATCCAAACATAGCTCCATATAGTAATGCATATGCCCAAGAGTTATCTCTAACTGCTGGATAAACAGCAAATATTATCAAACCAACTACAAATAGAAAATAAAATAGTATTGCCACTGGCCAATTTGGCATTGGACGCATCAAATGACCCATATATTTTTGATAAACACCCTTAGCAATAACAACCAACCAAATCATGTCTATAATGAAAAAGATTGGCACAGCAACAAAATATAATTTTAAAAAAGCAACAATGTTCATATTTTTTATCTTATAAATTTATATCAACATTATAGCACAGTTCAAGCTTCGCACTGCCCTACCAAAAAAGAGGCTAACTAAAGCCTCTTTTTCTTGTCTGCACGGGGTAGTAAAGGACGTTAGAACTATTTTTATGAATACACAAGGACATATCTACATTCCTGATTTTAAAATATAATTACCCCACAGTGCCACTCACTATATATTATAAGACAAGAAATATAATCAATAAGCTACAAAGCCTATCCATCCAGATCCGTCAAATGATGGAAAAAGATGACATTTTCACTTGCTAACACTTGCAAACGATAGTGAAAAATCAGATCAAGGTGCTAAAATTAAACCAATCACTTAATACGAATTCATTGTTTTCTGACCGTTTATTACCGATTAAAAACGGTTGCGCTTGTAACATTTCACTTGTTAACACTTGTTAAAACAAGTGGATTTATAAAAATTAAAACCAATCCGCACCTGTTATCACCTGTATTATCAGGTGAATTTTTTACCAAATCTACCATTTTCACCCTGCTAACTCGTGCAAAAGCAGGTAAAATATGCCATTTTCAATTCTGCTATTATCTGCAAAAGCAGATTAATTTTAAGCACCACACATTTCACCTCAACGTTTTTTCACGTTTAAAAACGTTAATAGCATCTTATCCCGTCCAATTTTATCCAATTAAAAATGGCTGTAATAGCCTTACGCCTTAAATGCAAAAGCCTGTTGCGCCCGTAAGGCGTAAAATGACACCGTGTGCCATTATTATCACAACTATGCCATAACTACCCATTACGCCGGTCTAGTTACCTAAATATCGACAGTATTGGCAATGTTGCAAAATATATTCAAAATTGCCCGGGTAGCTCTGCAAACCTCTGCAAAAGCAGAGCAGAACTTGTAATATTTAACCTTGTTATTTCTTGTAATAACAAGGTTAAATGCTGTAATTCTTACTCTGTTAAGCTCTGTTTTATCAGAGCAAATGTTGAATAATTATCCAATGAGATTTGGAGTATTTAGTGGTAATAAAACAAAAAGTCCACGGCATCAAATTTGATCAATTAACTTTTCAGGATCGTATTCGTTCATACCTGATTTTGGCCAAAATTCTCCGATCATTAACTTATTATTCATCATAATCATAAACATTATCTTATTAAAGGGATAATTATCGGTTATAATAGCCTTTTGAAGTTCTGATGGACTTATCTCCACGCCTTTTTCTAGGATAACAAACAAAGAAACCTCATTTTTTGAGTATTTTCTTGGCATTTCATTTAAAAAATCAACTAAGGAACTTGTACTTTTTTCTTGGGCATTCATTCCAAATCTCTTTAATTGGAATGCTGATCCTCTTGGTTCATGACTAGCTATTGTTCCCTTAGCAATCGCGATATCCACAGGTGATTTTTCTTCTACATACTTTCTTATTATTTTTTCAACTTGCTCAATAGAAATCATACCTGAATCCGGCAAATCCCTGACATATTTATCCAGTAGCTCGAAACCAATCACATTTGGAATTTTCCACATGTCTTCCAAGGACGCACTTAGAGCAATAGCTACAATTAATTCATAATCTTTAGAATTAGAACCTTTACCATATTTAAACAAAAATTCCTGTATGGTTTTTCGGTCAAAAAATACGAAATATTTTTTCATATATATTATTTCTTAAAAACAACCTCTCCCTTTTTAATTGTTTCGTTGAGCAATAAGGTTTTAGAAGCTATTTCATTTCCGAAAACATAGGTTATGGAATTTTCCTCCTTATTGTAAAATATATCCTGAGGAAACATGTCGGCTATGCATTTTTCAGCTTTTAGCCTTATTGCAGCCATTCCTCTCTCATCTTCAGGTAGTGCAACATCCATAAATTCTCGCATATGTCCTTTGGCTATTTTAGGAATATTCTCCTGCATTTTCCGTAATATCTCCATATGAAATTCAATATCTTCTTCCGGGAGTTGTTTACTAAAAAGATCATTGCCATATGTAAAGAAATATACGGGAATCATCATTGGATAAAAACCTTTTAAATTATAAACGAAATGTGTGATTTTTTTATCATCACTTGTCCCAGCTATTTTTTCCAAAAGTCTTTGCTTAAATACTTTTTTGGTATGAATATTGCAATCAACAAAACTATCCACAAGTTCAATACAAAGCAATCTTTCACTTTGTGAATCCTTAGACCAATCTCTTCCGCCTGCATATTCTTCTAGTATTTCATATATCCCATTAGCTAAAATTTCGCTTTTCTCCTGAGGTAATCCATTTAGTTCTGGAAACATAAAAACTAACTTATGCATAAAGGCTGTCTTTTGATCATAATCCAAGTAGCATAAACTTTCTTTGAATAATTTTAAAAAATTCTCCAAAACATTAACCTCAATAAGCTCAATATAATTGCTACTATCTTCGGTGTGATGATATTTCCAACCTAGGTACAACCTAAAAATTTCAACAAATTTATTAAGTACTTCTAATTGGTTATTCCCAAGATTTTGACGTAAAAAAAATAAATCGATAGAGTTTCCAAAAATAACATCTGCAAGTTTTCTTTTACGAATGATATGCTGCATTATGGGCTTATAGGAAGACTTTACGTCGACTGATATGATTGAATCGTCTTCAATTAAGCTGGCAAGCACAAATGTTTTTAAAAATTCTTTCGCATTTGCCACATCTGTTTTTGAATTGGCTTTACCGATAAATTCGACTGTTTGCATTAAAATATATTGGGATTTTATAGCAATTTTTAAAAAATCTTCTTTGGTAAAATCCTCCAATATCATCCTTTTTAAGGAACCATCTCCTAATGACTTATGTAAAAGGTCTGACCAAAAATAATCAGCTTCTTTTACTATTAAATCAACTGATCCGTGATAGCTCAGTGTATCATAATGCGCACATTTTTTTAGTCCTGCGATCCTCTTTTTTGTAAGCACCCTCACTGGCTGGATTAAATCATAAGCTTGAAAAATAACATACAGCAATATCAAAAAGGCTACTATTTCCCAAAATATAGGATACCCAATAAGTGGGAGAGGTGTGCCGGGTGCGTAAGGAAGTGTAGCCCCAATAAATGTGAAACCAACAACCAATAAAACTAGCCTAATAATTAGTTTTTGCTCAGCTTCTTTTATTTCAATTCTGACCCTAAATCTTCTTTCTAATAAAAGAGCATATATTGCAACTATTATTGCCAAGCTAGATACTGCTGTCTCTAGATTAAATAAAAAATGATCAGTGTAATTTGATTGTGAGCACTTTGCAAGAAAGTTTAATCCTAGACAGGGTATCTCATTCATGATTTTAAGATGATCTTAATTTATAATTCATAGCTATCTTTACTCATACATGTCCACAGGAAATAGCTATAATTTTCCACCAGAAATATCAAAGAATTTCTCAAAGAAGCTGGTCAATTTTTCCAAGACACTCTCTCGCTTCTTGGTGCGCTCACCAGTTGGAGAAAAGCGTGACACAGGTGGCAAGACATTTGTAATAGCCGTACCAGTCATTGCCACATTGCCATCTCTAAAAGCATTTCGTATGAAATTATAAGTTGCCTCATGATCAAGATTTTCTTTGGAAATAATCTCTTCGAGTTCTTCAACTTTTTTCTTTTCTACAAATTTCTGCCAATCATCATCGACAACAGAATGTACATCCAATGAAGAAACAAATTGATTAATGAGTTCTTTTTTATTTCGCAATTCAACACTTGAATCTATCGCCTTATTAATATCAGCCAAAATCTCACGATTCTTAGTATGATCTTCATGATATTTTTTAATAAGTCCCAGCACGTAGTCGATATTTATTTCAACTTGCTTAATAAGCTCCATTTCAAAAACCAAATCATCATTGATGTTTTCCTTGACATCATCCATTCCCCTGCGAAATTCATTGTAGATATCGATGTATGCACTGTGATAATCCTGAACGTCACGCTCAGTAAGCATATCATTACCAGCAAATTCATCAAAGGTTGTCAAAATATTACGCACACGCAAGATCGCACTGTAAAGCTTTATAAAGTCTTTTTGATTTTGTTCTCCAATAATCATTTCTCCAACAGGAAACTTTTCCAAAAGCTCCGACACTAGACTCACATATCCACGAATTTCTTTTTCGCCATCCTTATACCCATTAAAATATTCATCATACGATTTCAAAAGCACGACACCACCAGCTTCCTTATCACCAAAAAGTGCAATTGATTCATTGGTTGCTTTTTCCAAATTACGAAAGCAAACAATATTTCCGAAAGTCTTCACACTGTTCAAAATACGATTAGTACGTGAATATGCCTGCAAAAGACCATGCAATCGCAGATTCTTGTCTACCCATAACGTATTAAGCGTTGTCGCATCAAAACCAGTCAAAAACATGTTTACCACGATAAGCACATCAATCTCTCGATCTTTCACTCTCTGACTCACATCTTTGTAATAGTTTTGAAACTTATCTGATGAAGTATCATAAGATGTCCCAAACATAGCATTGTAATCAACAATAGCACCGTCAAGAAAATCTCTTGAACTAACATCAAGCCCGCTCGTATCTTCTGAGTTTTCATCTATCATTCCATCCGCATCTTCGTCATTGACTCCAAAGCTGAAAATTGTGGCTATCTTAAGTTGCTTGTCACTTGGCAAATCCGCAAGCTGTTTTTTAAACTCGGCATAATATTTTTTTGCAACATCAATTGATGAAACTGCAAAAATAGAATTAAAACCAGCAAGTCTTCTATCCTTTAATTTATAAAAAATATTGCGTTTGGTTTTTTGGTCAAAATGTTCACGAATGTACTTAACAATATTTGCTAAACGTTCTGGTGAAGCAAGTACTGCTTCACGATCAATGTCACTGACTTTCTTGTCTTCAATGTTTTCAGCTTCGCGGACAGTTGAAACGTAATCAACTTTAAATGGCAAAACATTTTTATCAGCAATTGCGTTCACAATAGTGTATGTATGTAATTTTTCACCAAAGGCTTGCTCAGTAGTCTTCAGGTCTGGTCGTCCTCCAGAAGATGCATTCATTGCAAAAATTGGCGTACCAGTAAATCCAAAGATGTTGTAATTCTTAAAAGTCTTTGTGATCGCGGCGTGCATATCACCAAACTGCGATCGATGACATTCATCAAAGATAAGCACGACATGACCATCAAAAATAGTGTGTCCAGTATTTCGCCCAATGAAACGATCCAGTTTTTGAATAGTTGTAATAATGATTCGTGCATTTGAATCCTCAATTTGACGCTTCAGGATCGCAGTGCTGGTGTTGCTGTTTGCCGCACCTTTTTCAAACTTGTCATATTCTTTCATTGTCTGATAATCCAAATCCTTTCGATCAACAACGAAAACTACTTTGTCCACATGGTCTAATTTACTCACCATCTGTGCAGTCTTGAAACTGGTCAAGGTTTTTCCTGATCCAGTAGTGTGCCAAATATATCCACCAGCTTCAACAGTGCCAAGCTTTTTATAATTCGTGCTAACCTCGATTCGACTTAGTATTCTTTCAGTTGCCACTATTTGATATGGTCGCATGACTAAAAGTTGTTTATCAGTAGTGAAAACACAATAACGGGTCAAGATGTTTAAAAGTGCATGCTTTGCAAAAAATGTTTTTGAAAAATCCATCAAGTCTGTGATTGGTCGATTGGTGGCATCTGCCCACCAACTTGTAAATTCAAAACTATTGCTTGCACGCTTACCTTTTTTCACTGAACCTCCACTAGCCTCTTTGATGTGCTGAGCACGTGTGGTGTTACTGTAATATTTCGTGTGCGTGCCATTTGAAATCACAAACAGTTGGACATATTCAAAAAGTCCTATCGAGGCCCAAAAACTCTCTCGCTGATAACGATTGATCTGATTGAATGCTTCCTGAATGGCCACACCACGACGTTTGAGCTCAATATGCACCATTGGCAAACCATTTACGAGAACCGTCACATCATAACGATTTGAGCGTTGACCATCTTCTGTTGCATATTGATTGATAACCTGCAAACTATTGTCGTGAATGTTATCTTTTTTAATAAGATACACATTTTTAACTGTGCCATCATCACGCGTAAGATTCTTAATATAATCTTCTTGAATAGTCGCTGTTTTTTCTTCAATGCTTTGATTTGGATTTGCAAGCTCACTTGCAAAGAATAAATCCCATTCGGTATCTGAAAAAGTAAAGCCGTTGAGTTTTTCCAATTGCAATCGAAGGTTTGAAATCAATCCAGCTTCAGATGTTATGTTTGCATATTCGTATGCTTGTGTTTCAAGTTGCTTTATGAAAGCACGTTCAAGCTCAGCTTCGCTTTGATAAGAAATGCCATCACGGACCCGATCTGCAGGCCTGTAGTATTCGGCAACAACAGTACTTTGCGTATTTTCTGCAACTAAATTGTATTTTTTATTAATTGACATATTCATTGAATGTTAATAATGCCTTTCTATAATATTCGTGTTGTTTTTTTCTTGCCTCCAATTCAACCTTTAATGCTTCTTTTAGTTCCGCATCTATTTCTGTAAAGTTATCAATAATTTTAACTATTTCTTTTTGAATTTCTATCGGTGGAAAAGGTATTTCAAATGTTGAATATTTAGAAATCCAATGACGAGCATGATCCTGAGGCTTGAAGTCAATACAACGCATTGCAAAATAAACAAATTTAAAGTCCACCTCTATATTTTCTTGCGGACGCAACATCTTCATCGCTGAAGACTTAACCTTGAAATCAAAATTAACCCAATGAAATGAAGTGGTGAAATCATCAAAAATTACAACTGGTCGCTCATTATTAGCATTATATATTCCCTTGGTTTCGTCCGTATAACCAAGAATAAAACCTTTTCCTGCTGTTAAGACTGGAGTTGCAAATTCATCATTATATTTAGTAGAAGAAACAATGTAAGGAGTAGGTTGCTCATAGTCCAAAATATCACCTAATTTTTTAAGCTCGACGCCATCTGGACAAAGCTTATTAATTAATTTATCCAATACATTGAGTTTCTTACCAGCCTTTTGTCCAATTTCAGAAGTGATTTCACTAATTGATTTTCGAAGTTCGTTTTGTCGTTTTACGATTTTTTCTATATCCTTATCCAGATCTACAATATTAATTTTTTCTCGTGTATCTTCCCGACCAAGATAGGTCGATACTGAGATATTATAATTATTTTCTGCAATAATTTTATTATCTACAATCTTTGCAAAATATTTAGTATCTTTACGAGATGAAAATGCATCTAAAATATTTTTTCGATTTGTACTGCTTAATTTATTTTTATTTCCGCCACGGACGAACTCCGCAGAAGCATTAATGAAGAGTGTCTTATTGTCTTTTTTACTTTTCTTTAAAACAATGATACAAGTATCTGTGCCAGTGCCAAAAAATAAATCTTTCGGCAGTTGAATAATCGCATCTATATAGTTATTATCCACTAAATATTTTCTGATTTTTTGTTCAGCACCTTTACGAGAAAGCACTGCGGGAAATTCAACAATTGCAGCTGTGCCACTCGTAGACAACCACGTTAGCATGTGCATAGTAAAAGCTAAATCAGCCTTACTCTTTGGTGCTAATACCCCAGCCGGAGAAAAGCGTGGATCATTAATAAGAAGTGGGTTGGCATCACCATCCCATTTTATTGAATATGGCGGATTTGATACAATTGCATCAAATGGTTCATCATCCCAGTGCTTCGGATCAATAAGGGTATCACCGTGAGCAATGTCAAAATTATTATAATTTACATCATGCAAGAACATATTAATGCGACAGAGATTGTAAGTAGTAAGATTAATTTCCTGTCCGTAAAAACCTTGTCTAACATTTTCTTTTCCAAGAACCTTAGCAAATTTTAGAAGCAAAGAGCCAGAGCCACAGGCTGGATCATAAACTTTATTTACCTCAGTTTTTCCAATTGTTGTTATTTCAGCAAGAAGCTCACTAACTTCCTGTGGTGTGTAAAATTCACCACCAGACTTGCCTGCGTTTGAAGCATACATTGTCATTAAATATTCGTATGCATCGCCGAAAGCATCAATAGTGTTATCACTGTAATTGCCAAGACGAAGACCACCAATAGACTCCATGAGTTTCGCAAGTCTCTGATTTCTTTTTTCCACCGTACCTCCAAGCTTATTGGAGTTCACATCAATATCATCAAACAAACCTTTGAGATCAGATTCACTTTCTGTGCCCTTGGCAGAGTTTTCAATATCACGAAAAATACCCGTAAGAGTTTCGTTGAGATTGGCATCATTGCGAGCATTTTTGCAAACATTCACAAAAAGCTCACTCGGCAAAATATAAAATCCCTTTTCCTTTACTGTATCAGTCCTGCCAAACTCAGCTTCTTTGTCGGAAAGATTAGCATAATCAAAATCCTTTTTTCCAGAACGATGTTCGTCAGCATTAATATAGTTAGTTAAATTCTCACTAATGAAACGATAAAAAAGCATCCCAAGGACATACTGCTTGAAATCCCAACCATCCACACTTCCACGCAAATCATTGGCAATTTGCCAAATAGCACGATAGAGCTCTGAACGTTCCTGCTCCTTGGTCATATTCAAATTTGTATCTTTTTTACTCATGTGATTATGTCTTCTAATTTTAATTTATATAGAATGGTTCGTGTTTCAATATTACCACTACAGAAACGAAAAAACAAGCGATTTTCCTGCTATTTAAAGCCATTTTTTGCTGTACCATACTCTTTAAATGCAGAATAGGCTTAATCGCAAAAAACCCACTAAAAAGTGGGTTTCTCTGCGTCTGTGCCCTATTTAATATCTGCAAGCAAATTACAAGACGTGTTTCCTGCTAATCCGGTTATTTTGTTTTCATTATTTAAAAAATCACAAAATTTGGATTGATCAAAATTCTGCCAGTTTATTTTTTCATAAGTCGGCTTATCAATAGAGTAAGCTAATGCAATACTACTCTGAGTTTTACCATAACGATCAGTTGTATCTCCGTAATATGAAACTACAACATCGTATGCTTTCATGGCTGGAACATTATAAACAGCCTGAAAAATTGACGATGATAATTTTCCAGTATCCCTCAATAAAGAATTCTTATCAAGAAAAGTTTTAATATCAACACCGACATTTATAATTTGCGTACCCTTAGGTCTATTAGCATCTGATCTGTCTACACTGATATTTTTATAATTCATTTCAGAGGATACGCTGCTTACAATAGTTGCCAAGCTTTTTTCAAGCGACGGCTGATCTGTCGGCGTAGCAGGTTGTGCAGGCGCATTGTTTTGTACTGGATTTTCTGCTGATTTCTTAGTCTGATCACTACTTGCTTGTTGTGCTATTGGAGCAGGAGCTTGCTGCTGCGAATTATTGCTACCCATCACTGCAAATGTAAGAGACACTACTACGATTGTAGCTACAATTTTTATAGCTTTACTCCACTGAGTTTTTTCCCAGATGTACCAAACTGCAACTATCGGCAGAAATATAAGAATAATAATGATACCCCACCAATTCTTATACCACTCCTTTTTCTGGCTGTTTTGTGCCTCGCCAATGGGCTGCTTGTTTTCCATTTTTTTATAATTACGAAATTAAAATATTATTAAAATTGATTTTTTAGACAACAAAAAAGGACAACCTTACTGGTTGTCGCACCCAAATAGACAGGTTATGCCTAGTTGTTTTAAGTAAGGTTGCCCTATTTTCAGGCACAACCATACTCCTGCCATAAAATGGCAGAATCCTATTTATTTGAATGCGACATCTATAAAATACCATTAAAAAGCTTTAAATACAAGTAATTGTTGATTTTTTGAGGTTTTAGGCGTAAGGTAAAGGAAATTACTATTACAATTATATGCTTGAGCGATACGTAGATAAAAAAATAAAGGTCTTAGAGAGCATATGCCGTAACGATTTTAGGGATGATTGCGTTTCAAATAGCAACATGGATGAAATATCCGGCAACGAGTTAATAGAAATAATTGAAGATTTTCAACGTGATAACTTATTGAAAATTAGTCAACGCGAGCTTCTCAATAATATTAGTGACCCAAGCCTCGATCATAAAAAGCTATATGATAATCGTGATGAAATATTAGTTACCTATAGAGATGTTGATAGTGTCAACCTCACTCTCCTTCTAACAACACTTAAGGAAAACTATCCCAAGCGTAGTGAACCAATAATTCCAGAACAAACTCTTAAAAAAATAGCAACACAATTTGAAAATACAGCAAATGATTCAAGCATTGGTGAATTATTAAAACAATGGGGCATTTCAGTTCCTGATATAATGTATCCAAAAACAAAATGGGATATGGCTTTTTCCGTATTAAATCACTATGCTATTTCAGCAAGGCAAGAAGACAATGATATTCTTGTAAAAATTATAGAGGAAATAGTTCACCCGCTCATGAGCGATGAAGACATGAAAAAAATACGAAAGACAGTGGCTAAAGAATATCAGCCAATCTTTGAACAAACCCAAAAAACACTAACAAAAAAATTCAAAAAGCCTACAGAACTATTCGTTAAAGATGCAAAGATTGAAAACAAGATTGGCGCATTAGCATATTTCTCCGATGGAACCATTAGATTTGATCAAGAAGTAATAAAAATGAGAAGCCAAATAAAAGAACTTTGTCGCCTTTTCATAGATAATCATGATCGACTAGTAACGATCGACGATATCAAAGAAAAAATAATTACAGCGAAAAAAAGAAAGGGCATGAAGACAAGCTCGATAGCAAAATATATGTACGAGCTTGATACAATCCTAACCAAATATTACAAAAAAACGGCCTTCACGAACCAACCAACTGAAGGATGGACATTTAAACCATAGAATTCATTTCTATTCATAAATGAAAAATGAATGAAGACACCTCGATAAAATGAGGTGTCTTTTGATTTTGGCAAAGGACTTTAAAAAATTAATAAAAAAATTACAATGAAAAACAAACCAAATGGCACTACGGAAGAACAAGGTCGAATTTCTTCCGATATTTATCAGGACTTCATGACCTTTGACCTTGGAGCAACAGCCGCTTTAGTTAGTAGTGGCTTTGAACTTGTCTCACTAGACAAATCCAATCCAAAAAAAGTGCAATTCATATTCCATCGAGAAATCGGGATAGAAAAAATTGCGGATGACTATTTTGCTGACCGACTCGAGCTAAGAGCCAGAGGGTTCTTTGATAACATAAAGTCCATTAAAAACAGACTGTATTCCAGCGATTAAATTTATGTTGAGCGATGAACAAGTCTCAGAATTTCAAGCGATTTATCGCAAAAATTTTGGCAAAGAAATTAGCCGAAAAGATGCCCTTGAGAAAGGAGCGCGGCTTGTTCGTCTTGTGAAAATAATTTATCAGCCAATTACTGAAAAAGAATTACTGGAACTTCAAGAGCGCCGAAAAGCCAGAACACTAACGATACTTAATAACCAATCCCCTAATAAATAAAGTTAATTAAAAAAATTATATGAATCTACAAACAATTACAATTAAAGAATATCTGACCAAAAAGGGCATCGATTTTATGGAGATAAATGATGAACTTCTAACTCGTTGTTTTTTCAATGGCTGCGATAATGACAGCACTAGCAATGAAAGACATTTATATTTCAACATAGAAAGTGGGCTATATGATTGCAAAAAATGTGGAGAAAAAGGAAACCTCATTACTCTACAAAAATATTTCAACGAAAACACGGGTAATGCACCAACCACACCAGCTAAAAATACTAATCAAGAAAAAACTAAAAAAATAAATCCTGAAATGGTAAATAAATGCCATGATGCCATCCCCGATCATATCAGGGAATATTTGCACAACAGAGGCATAACAGATGAAATTATCAATGAACAAAAACTTGGCTGGGGTAAGTTTTATGGCAAAAATTGGATCACTATCCCCATAACAGATGCCGATGGAACATGCATTTTTCTAAAATTGCGTAAAGATCCAACAGATGAAACTAATCCTACTAAATATAAATTTTTTCCTATTGGCAATCAGGCCACAATTTATGGCTGGAATACACTGCAAAAAGAGAAATCTCAATTATTAATTTGCGAGGGAGAATTTGATCGTTTAATTTTGATTAAAAATGGAATACCAGCTATAACATCTACGGCTGGAGCAGGAACATTCAAAAAAGAATGGCTGGATCATTTAAAAAATTTTGATGACATTCACGTAGTCTTTGATAAAGACAATGTTGGCGAAAAAGAATCAGAAAAACTTATACAACTTTTAGCAGAAAATTTGCTAGAAACCAGCATACACAAAATAACGCTACCAGACAGAATGACTGATGGTAAGGATATTTCGGATTATTTTAATCGATATGATGGCAATTCCGATGAGCTTATATATCAATTATCCACATGGGTGGCTGGGTTGGAGCCTGTTAATGTGGGTAATTTTGAACCCATGAACTCAACAGAACTGGCAAATATCTTAGGGATGACAATCAAGCAAGACCATGAAAATAAAATAATATCCTTTCTTTGCCAATTGTCTGCATATACCGAAAGTGCTCAATTCAATATAAGCTTCAATGCGCCATCCTCAACAGGTAAAAGTTACATACCAACCCAAATAGCAAAAATCTTTCCCAAAAAAGATGTTGTTGAACTTGCACAATGTAGCCCCACAGCATTCTTTCACGATTTTGGAAAATGGAATGAAGAAAGAAAAGCATCTATAGTTGATTTGTCTAGAAAAATAATCATATTTCTAGATCAACCACATAACGATTTACTAGCTCGCCTAAGACCGGTTCTTTCTCATGATGAAAAAGAAATCATGAATAAAATAACAGACAGGTCACAAAAAAATGGACTCAAAACAAAAAATATTTTAATTAAGGGATTCCCGAGTGTGATTTTTTGTACTGCGAATTTAAAGATTGATGAACAAGAAGCGACACGCTTCATACTCCTATCCCCTGAAACATCACAAGAAAAACTCAGAGAAGGAGTTACTCAAAAGATTGATAAAGAGGTGGATCCTGAGACTTTCCATAAGTGGCTTGCGGAAGATCCCAAAAGAAAACTCTTGAAGGAAAGGATTAGAGCAATTTCAAAAGAAAAAATACAGGATATCAAAATAAATAGCAGAGTTGAACTGGAAAGAATTTTTCTGAATGAAAAAATCATGCTTAAACCTAGACACCAAAGAGATATAGGAAAACTAATTAGTATCATAAAAACATTTACGCTTTTAAATCTTTGGTTTAGAGAGCGTAATGGTGATATCTTAATTGCTTCAGAATCTGACATCCAAGAAGGAGTTGCTATTTGGGAAAAATTATCAGACAGTCAAGATTACAATCTACCACCGTACATCTATAATATTTTTCTGGAAATAATTCTCCCTGCGTGGAATGACAAGGGTGTAGGTGAAAACAAATTGGGCTTAAGTAGACAGGAAATAATCAAAAAGCATTATGAGATTTACAAGCGTCCACTTGCTGATTGGCTTTTGAGACAGGAAATGCTCCCAATGCTTGAAAGTTGCGGGCTCATAAGCCAAGAACCGCATCCTACTGATGGCAGAAAAATACTTATTTATCCAACAGTACCAACCAAAGATAGTCAAGAAAACAATAGTGAGCAAGGGTGTGTGGTAAATTAGACTTTTCAGTGCATAGCCTCCAATGCTACTAGACTTATATCCGCTATTCATAGAGAATGTAGCTGCATTACCACATAACACCCCAAACATTCAAACGATTCCAATAATAATCCTTTTGGAATATCTAAATAAGCTGAAATCGCCCTTTTATATCTTTTAAATTAAATTATAAACATAAATTATATGGAAACTAAGCAAAAAATTAAATACTTTCTCTATGCCAGAAAATCTTCTGAAAGTGAAGATCGACAAGTTCAATCAATCGATGATCAGGTTGATAGATTAAAACAGCTCGCTAGAGATTTAAATTTGGATGTTAAGCAGATATACACCGAAGCTAAGTCTGCCAAAAAACCAAACAACCGTCCCCTTTTTGATGAAATGATACAACGAATAGAAAAGGGTGAAGCTGATGGAATTTTATGTTGGCAAATAAACCGTTTGTCACGCAACCCTGTAGACAGTGGCCGACTTAGTTGGATTTCACAAAAAGGCGTACTGAAATCAATTCAAACAATAGATAAGCAATATCTACCAGAAGATAATGTTATTGTTTTTGCAGTTGAAACTGCAACAGCAAATCAATTCATTTTAGATTTAAGTAAGAATGTTAAAAGAGGGATGCAAAGAAGGATAGAAAATGGCTGGAAAGGTGGACTTGCCCCTGCTGGATACGTGAATGAATTATATAGCCACACAATCATAAAAGATGAAGAAAGATTTAACTTAATACGGAAAGCTTGGGATTTAATGCTAACTGGAAATTATACAGTTCCCATGGTACTAGAAAAGCTCAACAATGAATGGGGATTCACAACAATTCAAAGAAAACATCTTGGTGGAGTTCCATTGGGAATGAGTGGGATGTATAAGATATTCACCAATATCTTTTATACAGGGATGTTTGTACATAATGGGCAAACACTTCAAGGAAAACACACACCAATGATAACGTTTGAAGAATACGATAAAGTTCAAACTATTTTAGGCAGAAAAGGCAAACCACGACCAAAGACGCATAAGTTTGCTTTTACTGGAATGATAAGATGTGGAGAATGTGACTGTCTTCACACCGCAGAAACAAAAAAGAAGCGTATCCTAAGCACTGGTGAAATTAAGGAATATACATACTATCACTGCACTCGAAGAAAAGTTGCTGTAAAATGCTCACAAAGAAAAGTTCTTAGTGAAGTTAAACTAGAAGAGCAAATCGAAGATATTTTGGATAGCTACACTATTTTGCCAGAATTTAATCACTGGGCTTTGGATGTTTTAAGCAAGAGCAATGACACGGAAATTGAAGACCGATCAAAAATATATGAAATGCAACATAAGAGCATGGCCAATGCACAGGAAGATCTAGACGAGCTCACTAAAATGAGGTATCGGAAGCTTATTGACGACGATGCATTTTTAAAAGAAAAGGAAATTCTTCAAAAGAAAATTGCCCAATTCAAAGAAGGTCTAAGAACAACAGAAGACAGAGCCGAAAAATGGCTAGAACTCACAGAAAGAACTTTCAACTTTGCAACATACGCCCCAATCAAATTCAACAAGGGAACGATTGAGGAGAAAAAAGAGATATTGGCCGCTTTATGTTCGAACCCAATCATAAAAGACCAAAACTTGGCTATACAAGCCGAAGAATGGTTCCAATGTGTGAAAGATGGATACACTCCCCTTTTACAAGAATATTTAAGGTTAGAACTGAACAAAAAGCCCTTAGATAAAGCCAAAAGCGAGGCTTTAACCTCGCTTATTAATACTTGGCACGGGCGGCAGGAATCGAACCCACGCCAACGGTTTTGGAGACCGACGTACTACCACTATACGACGCCCGCAATTTGTAAAAAGGGGCAGACAAAGCCCACCCCTTAAAACTACTTCATTTCCTTATGTTCAGTGTGCTTTCTGCAATGATTGCAATATTTGTTCAATTCAAGTTTTTCTTTGATCTTCTTCTTGTTTCTTGAAGTGTAATAATTGATCTCTTTGCAATCGCTGCATTTCAATTTTACTAGATTTTCCTTAGTCTTTGTTGCCATACAATTGTCATTAGGTTTTTAACTTCAGTTGTTTCTGACTTAAAACAGTGAAGATGAAAACTTATTTTAAAATCTGTTAATTTATTTAACCTGAGCCGTTGACCGGAATCGGACCGGTGACCTCATCCCTACCAAGGATGTGCTCTACCAACTGAGCTACAACGGCTTCCCCCTTGGCATGCTTATACTCATAAAATGAGCAACTATCAAGCAGTATAAAGCTTTATTGGTTTTTTGTCCATAGCTAGAATTTAAGGCTTTTTGGGGACTTCTGCCGGTTCGAATCCCTCACTGCACAAACAAAAAAAATCCCAAATGGGATTTTCTCTTTTGTGGGCAGTGAATTGCGCGTCGTTTTCTACTGAAAACTCCTTGTCCGCGGCAGAGCTGAATGCTCCTTTGGTCGCATTCATCTACGCTCGCACTTCTCGCCTTCGCTCGAAGCTCGCTTCTGCCGGTTCGAATCCCTCACCAAACAAACAAAAAAAATCCCTAATGGGATTTTCTCTTTTGTGGGCAGTGAGGGATTCGAACCCCCGAAGGCGTAAGCCGTCTGGTTTACAGCCAGATCCAGTTGACCGCTTTGGTAACTACCCATAACAACAACCTGAGCCGCCCACCGGATTTGAACCGATAACCTACTGTTTACAAAACAGTAGCTCTACCGTTGAGCTAGGGCGGCAATGTCTTTTCATCTTACACTACTTATTTCATTCTTTCAAGTCTTCGAATACGCAGGCGTGCTTTGTGATGAGCTGGGCTCAATTTCAGCACTTGCTTGAAACATTCCAATGAATCTTGAAAATTTTGATTTTCCAAATAATAATCACCCAATCTCTCATATGCCTCAATGTCCTTTGGATTCATTGCAATTCTCTTGATCAACGCATCCTCCAGCTGATTCTTTTCTTTCAAGGTAACTTGTTGTGGCATTGTCACCTTCGCCTTGATCATTGGCCTAGAGATCTCCTCTTCAATTGCAATTGCGTCATCAGTTTTGCTTTCAAAATTTTTCCAACGATTTTGATTCATTTCTATTTGCTTGCTTTTTTGTTCTTCCAATTCTTTTTGCGCTCTAATGCTGCGCTGTCTTTTCTCGCGAATAGTTTGAAACCAAGAATTGCTAGTGTTGTGCAATTTCAAAGAAAACAACTTTGATTGATGCATCATTCTTTCAAGAATTTTCAAAGAAAAATGTCCCACCAACGTCAAAAACTTAACTGAATTTTTTTCGCTTCTTTTTATGTGTTCATCTGAAGAAAGTTCACCAGCTGGAATTTGAGCAGCTTTGCGAAAAAGAAAAACTATCAGAATCGAAACACTGATAATGATTATAATTGGCGGTAAAATATAATTCAACATGATAAAAAGAAAATCGAAAAAATTAAATTAGAGCTTCTTTCTTGACCACCATAATCGTTCCATCAGCCATTCTTATCTTAACATCCCCTGTCAAAATATTCAATTCAATCACTTCGCCTTTTCCTTCGCGCACGCGAACAGAACTGTGCACCTCAGGCATTCCAACTGTCATTTGCTGATATTGACTAACCTCATAGGAAAGGCAACACATCAAGCGACCACAGACGCCAGAGATTCTCTCACTGCCTCTGTGCGCAACTTGTTGCACACGAGCCATATCAATTGAAATGCTTGGCAAATTACCCTTAAAACGCAAGCAACAAAGATCTCGCCCACAAACACCACAACCACCAAGTTTTCTGGCCTCATCGCGAGAACCGACTTGATGCATGCGCACAGAGCGATGAAAAATCTTTGAAAGATTCTTAACCAGCTCACGAAAATCAACACGTTCATCAGCAGTAAAAAGAATAACAGCACTGCTTCCATCAAGACTAATGTGCACATCAACCAATTTCATGTTGAGTTGAAGTCTTTTTATTTCAATCTTGCTCAGCTTCAAAATTTCAGACTTTTTGTCATCATTTTTCGCCAACATGTCCAAGTCACGTTCATTGGCCCTGCGAACAATGGTTGTGCTCCCCTCTTTCATTGCAAAGGATTTTCCATCTTCAATATACCCAATTTCACTGCAAACATCATCCTTGACCACAACAGCATCTCCAACACCAAATTCATGTTCGCTTTTGCAAAAACGAGCTGGCTCCCAACTATAGACACGAACTGAATATTTATACATATTGCTTTTTCCAATAAAAAATCAGCAGCTATGAGCTCTTGAAAATTAAAACTACAATTCTATGCGAGAAATTTCACTAACTTCAATTTTTTCACCCATTTTTCCAATAGCAGCCACAATCAGCTCGCCAATTGTCAGCTCAGGATTTTTCACGAATGATTGAGTCAAAAGTGCAGACTCTTCTCGGAATTTCTTTTCTTTGCCAAGCATGATTTTTTCCATCATTTCAGCAGGTTTTTTTTCTTGAGCCAAAAGAGCGCTCCAAATTTCTTTTTCCTTTTCAATGATTTCTGCTGGCATGTCCTCTGGTTTGATATATTTTGGACTCATGGCAGCAATATGCATAGCAATATCCTTTGCAAGAGCAACAAATTCTTCATTGCGAGCAACAAAATCAGTTTCGCAAAGAAGTTTCACTAACACTCCAACTTTGTTAGAATGAACATATGAAACAACCACGCCTTCTTTTGTCACACGGTCTGCTTTTTTAGCAGCCTTGCTTTCGCCTTGCTTGCGCAAGATTTCGATTGCCTTTTCCTCATCACCACCAGCTTCGTCAACAGCTTTTTTGATTGCAACCATTCCAGCGCCAGTTCTTTCTCGAATTTTTTTTACTAGTTCAAACATAAAACTACGTTGATTTTAAATTTAAAATTTTAAATTTAAAATGAATTTCATAATATTTAATAATTTAAATATTAAATAATTCAGATTTTATTAAAAATTAAAAATTAAAAATTATAAATTTATTTTTATTAAGCTTCTTTTATTGCTTTATATGCATAAGAAAGAATAAGTCGAAGAGAAGAAATTGCATCATCATTTGCAGGGATTGGAAAATCAACGCCAGATGGATCAATGTTTGTGTCAGCAATAGCAATAACAGGGATTCCCATTTTTCTAGCTTCAGTAATAGCTAAATTGTCCTCCTTGATACTAGCAGCAAAAACAACTCCCGGAAGATCTGCCATGTTCTTGATTCCTCCCATGCGTTTTTCCATTTTTTCAAGTTCTTCAATTTTTCGCATTTGTTCAAATTTTGTATATTTCTTGAATTCACCACGAGCAAGCATTCCTTCATTATCAACCAAATATCTTGTTCGTCCACGAATAACCTTGAAGTTTGTAAATGTTCCACCAAGCCATCTCTCACTAACAAATGGCATTTCCAAGCTTGTTGCAATATCACGAACCAAATCCTTGGCCTGAATCTTTGTTCCAACAAAAAGAATAGCTTTTCCGCTTTTTTTAACACTAACTAGGAAATCAATAGCTTCTTTGATTTTTTCTTGAGTTTTAGCAAGATCAATAATGTTGATACCTTTACGAGTTGTGAAGATGTATTCATCCATTTTTGGGTTTCTTCTGGCTTTTTGATGACCAAAATGAACACCAGCGCGCATCATTTCTTCAAGACTTTGTTCAATTTTTGACACATCAAGAGTGGCAAAATAGCTTTTTTGCTCTTCTTTTTCTATTGCTTCCGGAGAAACAACAGCTGTTTGACTGTTTTGCATGCTTTTTTTAACCAGCAAAATTCCCCAAAAATGAGGCTTTTTACTTGTTTTTCCTTTATATCACAGGCCATTTGGAGACCCGCAATCACCTACTTTTCCTTTTTATTGGCTAGAAATCCCTATTTTATTGGGACAGGACCAGCCAGGAAGAGTATGTTTTTTGTTAATTAGTAATACGAAACTCAGTATACCGCAGGGCTTACCCCTTGTCAATTTTTAATTGCTGTGATAGAGTGTTTAGGTACTTAATTCACACCTTCATATTTATACATTGTTATGAAAAAGAAAATCCACCCGCAATATCACAGTGATGCCAAAATAATCTGCTCATGCGGCGCAACTCTTGAAACAGGTGCAACCATCAAAGAAATGCATGTTGAAATCTGCTCAGCTTGTCACCCATTTTACACTGGCAAGAAAAAAGTTCTTGATACAACCGGACGTGTTGATCGTTTCAAGAAACTTGCAGAAAAAGCTGCTGCCAAAAAAGTTGCTCCAAAGAAAGAGCGAATCAAAAAAGCTGCAAAATAGTCTTTTCTTTAGATATTTTAAAAAAGAAGCCCATTGGGGCTTCTTTTTTTGTGGAATTTTATATTTTCAATTTAAACTAAAAATATACTAAACAATAGCATTTTTACTTTACAAATAGCTTTTGTTTGGATATAATATGAAAGTTATGAAAAATCAATTAGATGCCATCAAAAAAGAATACGATGAAATAACAGCAGAGCTCAGCTCTCCTGAGATTTTTGGTGATTCAAAAAAAATGGCACAGCACGGCAAAAGACAGTCAGAATTGCAAGCCGTGGTGCAAAAAATCACGGAATATGAAAAAATTGAGCAAGACATGAAAGGCAATGCTGAAATCATGAACACTGACGATGATGCTGAAATGAAAGAAATGGCAACCATGGAAAACATTGATCTTGCCAAAAGAAAATCAGAAATCGAAAAAGAACTTGAAATAATGCTTCTACCAAAAGATCCAAACGATGACAAAAACATTATCATTGAAATTCGTGGTGGTGCAGGTGGTGACGAGTCAGCGCTTTTTGCAGCCAGCCTTTTCCGCATGTATTCAAAATATGCCGAAAAAAATAACTGGAAATTGGAGGTGCTAAACTCAAACAGAACTGAACTTGGAGGATTCAAAGAAGTTGTCTTTGAAATAAATGGAAGTGCGAGCAATCCTGTTTATCAGAAAATGAAATTTGAGTCAGGCGTTCATCGTGTGCAACGCATTCCAGAAACTGAAAAACAAGGACGCATTCACACCTCAACTGCAACCGTTGCAGTTTTGGCCGAAGCTGAAGAAATTGACTTGGTCATCAGTGAAAATGATCTTCGCATTGACACCTTTTGCTCATCTGGACCAGGTGGACAATCAGTAAACACCACCAAAAGCGCTGTGCGCATCACACACATCCCAACTGGAGTTGTCGTTTCTTGTCAGGATGAAAAATCTCAGCTCAAAAACAAAGACAAAGCCATGAAAGTTTTGCGCTCTCGCCTTTTGCAAGCAGAAGAAGAAAGAAAAGCCAAAGAACTTGGAGATGCGCGCAAAAGCCAAGTTGGAACCGGAGATAGATCAGAAAAAATCAGAACATACAACTATCCTCAAGACAGAATCACTGATCATCGCATCAAACAATCTTGGAGCAACATGGAAGGAATCCTTGATGGAAATATTGACCCAATAATAGACGCAATCAGAGAGGAAGACATCAGACTTAAAATGCACACGTCTTAATATGACGATTCAGGATATTACAAATAAATATAAAGGAAAAATAGACTATCTGGATTTAGAAATCCTTATAGCAAACTCTCTTGGCAAAACAAGGGAGTTTGTTTTAACATATCCAGATCAGTCAATAACCAAAATACAAAATACAAAAATCAATAAAAATATCAAAAGAAGAATTGCTGGCGAACCGCTCGCATACATTGTCATGCATAAAGAATTCTATGGCTTGGATTTTGTCGTCAACAAGCACACCCTTATTCCACGTCCAGAAACTGAGATGATTGTTGAAAATGTTTTACATTTAATGCAAAATTCAAAATGCAAAATGCAAAATGCAACAATAATTGACATTGGGACTGGCAGCGGATGCATCATTACGGCCATTGCAAGCAATGAAAAACAAAGCAGCAACATCACATTCCTAGGGTCAGACATCAGCAAAGATGCATTAATAATTGCCAAAAAAAATGCAAAAATAAATTGTATCAACAATAAGATTAAATTCATTCAATCTGATTTACTTTCTAGGTTCATAAAAGAGAAGCGATGCGAAATAAAAGACACAAATTTAATTGTCACGGCAAACCTACCATACTTGTCAAAAGAAATATATGCATCATCACCTGTTGATGTCAAGAAATTTGAGCCAAAATCAGCATTGTATTCTGCTGAATCAGGACTAAGGCATTATAGAATTCTCCTGGAACAATTATCAAGAATTTTGGATACAAAAAAACGAGCAAGTATTATCTGCTTTTTAGAAATTAGTCCAGAACAAAAACTTTTAGCAATAAAGGTGATTAGAAAAATATTGCCAACAGCAAAAATATCTTTTCAAAAAGATCTTGCTGGAAAATGGAGAGTTTGCAAAATAGAAATCTAAGCAAAATAAAACCCGCCAAATTGGCGGGTTTTATTTTGTTGATATATTGTAGCTTTCGATGAAGCTAAAAAATAAAAACTATATTAAAAGAATATTACTTCTTTCGTTTTGCTACCTTTTTCTTTGCAACTTTTTTTGGAGCTGCCTTTTTAACTGCTTTTTTTACAGTTTTAACTGCTTTTTTTACAGCTTTTTTTGCTACTTTTTTAACAGCTTTTTTAACTGTCTTTTTTACAGCTTTTTTAGCTACTTTTTTTACTGCCATGGGAAAACACCTCCTTTCGTAAATTTGCTCTTATACGAATATTTAGCAGGACGATTTTCCCGCACCTTTTCTTTTGATTAAATTTAATCTTTGGAAAGAGTGCGAGAACATCCAATCATCTAAACATTTTTTCAGAAAACAAATATTTTAATTTTTATTTTTATTTTTTCTCTTTTGGAAAAAATATTCTTCAAACACTTTTTTCTACTACTTAATTATAGTGCATATAAAATAAAAAGCAATGCAAAAAAGTTATCCACAGTACAGTAAAAATTTAAAACCAAAAAAATATCATTTTAAGCACCATTATTACTGCATTATTTTAAACATGCAAATTGAAAATAAATAAAATAAAATAAAAAAATTTATTGTTTATTTTTTATTTTATAGTAATAAAAAATAAATCAATTTAAATTATTATTTATATTAATTAGCTAGGAATAAATTATTTTTTATTTTGGCACGTTTTTTGATAAAATGCTCAATATCAAAAAACTCAAGAAGCCGCTCTCGCCGGCTGTTGGCCAAAACAAAAAATAATTTCTTCCCAACTAATGACTCCACCAAAAAAATGTTTAATAAAATATTAAAAAACACATCAATTATTACGCCAAAAAATCAGACTGTTGTCTAGTTGACGCTCAAATTTGCCTAAGATACAATTAAATAACTAAAGGAAGAATTTATTTGCAAAAAGTGGCAGGCCCACCGAAAGCAAATAAGGCTTCAACGAAAGCGCCCTTTGACAATTAATCCACTAACTCAATTTTCCACTTTGGAACATTGAACAGTAAACTAGAAAGGAAGGTGAAAAGCTAATGGAAGAATATACACCAGAAACACAAGAAGACAATTCTGAGCAAATAAAAAGATGGTTTCAAGATAATCTTCGTATCGTTATCAGTGTGGCAATTGTGATTGTTATTGCTGGAGGAATTTATTCATATTCAAAAAGAACAAATTCACCAATCATAGCAGAACAAACTGAATCAGCTGAAAAAGCAACAATTGATGAGGCACAACCAACTGAAAAAACTACAGATGCAAAAGTAACTACTGAAAACAAAGACACCAAGACACAAGTTTCTGCAGCTCAGACAAGCAAAGAAACTGAAGGATCTTTTGTCGAAACAGCAGTTAAAAATGAAGGATTAACTGTCCTTGCTCGCAAGGCAACAGCTAATTATCTTGAAAAAAACCAAGACAGCTCACTTACCAAGGAACACAAGATCTATATTGAAGATTACCTACGAAAAAATGTTGGACACAAAGGTGGTGTTCACATCGGAACAAGTGTTGAATTTTCAAAAGATCTTATCCAAAAAGCGATCACTCAATCTAAGACGCTTAATGACAAGCAATTGAAAAACCTACAGAAATATTCAGCTCGAGTATCTTCATTGAACTAATAAAGATGTTTAGTGCCTGATTTATAACTTAAGTATACTTTCGTTCTTTTTGGCAAAACAACACAAAACCCCGTGAATGCGGGGTTTTGTGTTGTAAAATTTAAATAAAAAAGACTATCAAAATTTGATAGTCTAACTGCAAAAATAATAAAATTTATTATTTTTAATCCATTAATTCAAGAAAATCTGGAACAGAAACTCCAGGAACCCCAAGCTTGTTGTTTTTCTTGAATTTTCCATGAAAGTCTGATCCGCCAGTATTTATAAATCCAAGCTGAAATGCCAACTTAGAAAAATTCTCCTGTTGCATTATTGAATGCATAGGATGAAATGTTTCTATGCCAACAAGTCCTTCCCTTTTTAATTCAACCATCAAGACATACAGAAAATGCCAGGCATTTTGATGAAAATCTTCCTCATGATGCGAGGCTGCTTTTAAAATCTTTCCAGGATGAGCAAGAACAGCAATCCCACCAAGCTCCTTGGTTATGATTCTTACAGCTTCACTGACTGTTATCAGCTTTGCATAATCATATGGAACCCATGCAATCCCGCCACGCTTGAAACTTTTTCTGATTTCAAAAAAGTTTTGACAAAGTTTTTTTGAAAAATATTCAAATACATGCAACATTGAGGGAAATTCACTCTTACACTTTAAAGTTTCCACAATCTCTTCCACTGAAACATACAAACCACAATCATCCAAGAGTGCCAGTGTCTTTTTCAGCCTCTCCTTACGAGCTTCAACGTTAGGACGAAGAAGTTCAGCGATAGCACTAATCCTATGATTTATATTATATCCAAGGACGTGAATCTCAATTCCCATATAGGCCGCGGTAATTTCAATACCAGGAACTGTTATTACCCCAGCTCTGTTGGCATATAGCAGAAATTCATCAGTTCCAGCAACAGTGTCATGATCAGTTAATACGGCCAACTTTAATCCAGCTTTTTTTGCCATGCTGACAATCTTTTTAGGACTACGACTACCATCTGAATAATACGAATGAATATGGGCATCTGTTGTAATACTAATGCTTTGCTTTTTCATGCTTTCCTCTCCTTTTTTGTTTGGTAAATAGCCAAAATACAAAACTTTTTTCGAGAATTATTCTTCTTTAAAAGAGCATTTTTTCAAATATATCCCCCTTTTTTGAATTATTTGATATTAAACACTATCATGCACAAAAAAGAAAGTCAACCTAAAAAGTAACAATATCCCCGACTTTGAGATTATTTTTATCCAGATAACCAGCATTTAATTCCAGCACCGCATCAGCATTTTCACTTGGCACCAGAAAGCCAGCAAAATCATGTTTTACATTTTTTTCAACATAAACAATACTATTGTTCAAAATCCAAATAATGTCCAAAGGAAATCGCATGTCCTTCATCCAAAAAGTATATCTTCCAACTTTTTGAAACTTAAAAAGCATGCCACATGAAGAGCAAATATTATTGCGCATGCCAAGCCCTCTTTCCATTTTCTTGCCATCAACAACCAATTCAGCAGAAACCTTGGAGCTTCCAATGGCAACAAAAACAATCCTGTTTCCATATTTAGAAATGTAATTATTGGTAACAAAAAAATACAAACCAATTAAAATCAAGACAAACGCAGAAATGATAACAATAATTCTTTTTTTCATTTTTTTTGCAAAAATATTAAACGACGACGAATTGAAAACAAAACTAAGAGCATAAAAATAGTAATCAATCCCAAACAAAACATTTTGCCAAGCGCATTAGTATTAAGCGCAATAAAAGCAACCACAATTGTAATGCCATAATAAAACAAACAAATTTTGCTAGATGACCAACCAAGCTCCATCAATCTATAATGCAGATGCTTTTTGTCTGGCGAGAAAATTGAATCACCTGCTCTCCAACGCTCAAAAATAACCCATAGCGCATCAATAACAGGCACGGCAAGCACAAGCAAGGTTGTTGCAATTTTAGCTCCCGCAAAAATAGCCATGATTGCCAGGATATATCCCATAAATATTGAACCACTACTGCCTGCCAAAATTTTTGCAGGATAAAAATTCATAAAAATAAAAGCCAGAAGTGAGCCAGCAAGCACGGCTGCCACAATTCCAACCGGAGGCTGATTAACTTCTGGCCTAATGCTCAAAATAAAAATTGAAATCACACCCACAAGCGTGACACCACCAACAACACCATCAACACCATCAATCCAATTCATAGCATTCATCAAGAAAATAACCCAACAAATAGAGATGGAAAGTCCCACAGTGTACCAAATTCCGCCAGAAAACAAAAACACACCACCAAATGGATTCGTAATGTATTCCAATCTCACACCCATGATATATACAAACATCACAATCATCACCTGAAAAAAAAGTTGACTTTTCCAGGACATTTGCATGCAATCATCAACCACACCTAAAATCAAAATCATGCCACAACCAAAAAGCACACCAAGTAGTGGTGCACTAATGACTAAATTTGAATCAAACAAAATTCCAACAACAAAAGATGTGATCAGTGCCACTCCCCCAAAACGAGAAATACCTTTTTTGTGAATATGCCTTTTTGACTTCCTTGTATCCTTTCTTTTTATTTTAGCATCAAAAATAATCAAGCCAGCCAAGACAATAGCCGCAACAGAAAATGAAATCATCATTGGAATCAGGAAAATAACGTAATTCATCCAGTGGCAGAAATATAAAATGAGCAGCGCTCAAATAATTTCTTATTTACTTTTTGCGAATTTTATCAGTAACCCAGAATTCTCCAAAATATTGCTTGAACAAAATACGTGTCTGTGAATCAATCGCTGGAATTGCTCCGAGTGTTGGCGCGATAATAGGAGCCAAAAACCATTGCAAGAACATATAAATATAACGCTTTTTGCCATATTTTGCAGGACGTGGTGGCAATAAAACAAAACTCAAAAACATTGAGATGACCAATCCACCCATGGCCAAGGTCATCAAATATCTCGTTACAAAAGGAAGATTGTGAGCCAAAACACTTTGGTTGAACTGTGGACCACCAAAAATGAGCGGCAACCATCCAAGCAAAGCCAAAATAAAAGCTGAAGTTGCCCAAGAATGATGACCCTCAATCATTTCAAAACCAATACCCAATTTCTTTGACAATTTTATTGCCTTATCTGGCCAAAGTGCCCGCATAATAACAGGGAAATTTTCAATGCCATAGGCCCAACGTCTTTTTTGCTTGTATTGATTTTTGATGGTTTTCCAATATGTTTCAGCTAGCACTGCATCCAATGAAATAGGCAAATAAATTGGGCGAACCATATAATCACCATGATAATAAGCAAAGCATTTCCAATAGATAATCGAATCCTCACTGATCATATCTAATGGCCAAAAATTCACCTTAACAAGTGTGTCAAACGGTTCACTATGTGAAGAAAAGGTCACCATTTGAACTCTGGTGCTTTGAAACATGTGCCAAAATGATGAGCCAGTCACAATAACTCGCACGAAAGCATTTGTGTCCCAAATGTTGTTGTGATACATCGGCAGAGGTTGATATGAGCGCTGCAAACGTTTTGGATCAGTGATATAGGCATGTGTTAGCGCTGCAAAATATTGAGCATGACAAACACTGTCACAATCAAAATTTGAAAAAATAACTCTCTTATAATCAATATTGCGTTCATCCAGATATACCATCAATTTTTTGGCAGCATAAGTTGCATTTGATGCTTTGCATTTCATCTCATTGTCCTGCACTTCATGTGTTGTCACCAAAAAATCCTTGAAAACTCCTTTGAATTTCTCTTGCAAATAATTCACTTTTTCCAATCTGTTCTGCTCATTTTCACGCTCCTCTGTTGCCAAAAGAATCACAATTTGTTGATTTGGAAAATTACTATCAGCCACAGCAGCAATTGCCGGCTCAATAACATCAGCTGGCTCATTGGCGGTTGGCAAAAGCACCACATGCACAATTTTTCGCCAATCCATGACTTCATGCCCAGCTTTTGCAATATTTTCAACTTCTTTTTGATATTCCGATAACCTAAAAATTTCACCCTTTATTTTTTTTCGCTCACTGCTGATTGTAACCTCCTTCAAACTCTCTTTGAATATTGCAATTTTTTCAGTAATAGCCAAAGCATATTCATTTGGATGCACAATATTTTGACAACGCTCCCACCAGTCAATCTTTTTTCCATTTTGCAATTTATTATATGCAACAATAGAATAATAGGTAATAAAAATTGTTCGATATATCCAGTAAATATCAAACATAATAATGAAAACTGCAATCCAAATTGGCAACAAGAATGATGCCACCACCATACCAATCAAAGTCAGCCAGGTCAAAATACCAGGAATCATCTCTAAAGTGCGCTGCACTTTTCGATCATTTGGGTCAGTTGTCTTTGGACTTGGAAAATAAAACATACATTTAATAGCTAAAGACTAATAATTTATCATTAGCAAGCTTGCTACTGCAATTGAGATACTAACTTGCACAATAAGACTGCCAAGAATCAACAAATGAGCCACAATACGCTCTTTTTGTTGATAAAAAAGGTACCCCAACACCGCATTAGCACCAAGAATAGCAAGACCTATTATAGGCAAAAAATAGATTTGCCACCATGGTCCAATCACATCCACTCCGAAATATACATTATAATGCAATATTATAGGAAAATCAACAGGTCTAATGAAATATGCAATCACCCCCCAATTGGCAATATTAACCAACAATGCACCAATAATCGCCCATTGGGTGATGCTGCTATGAAAAAATTCCTGCGAAAAAAAATATAGCAACTTTGATTGCAATTTATTTAAAAAAAATAATTGGTTTTTGTTATTTGTTTTTGGCATATTTTGAAAACTAAGCAAGTTCGTGTGGTTTTTCAAGAGTTAAAGGTTCAATACTTTTTTCACCTTCAGTAATTTTGGCAACATCTTTATCAATTTTGCCAAGCTCTTTATATGCAGTGTTGAAATGATTAACAGTTGTTCCCAAGCTTCCACCTATTTTTTTCATATATTCTTCATAGGCAATAATATGCTTGCCAAGCTTTTCCACGTTGACGCGAATTTCCTTGGCATTCTCTTCGATTTGAAAAGCACGAAGACCCTGCAAAACAGTTTGCAAATATGCCAAAAAGTTTGTTGGCGAAACAATGATGACATGCTTTTGATTGAAAGCATATTCAATCAAATCAGCAGAATTCACCTGAGAAGACCTCATCAACAAATCATAATAAATTGTCTCGCTAGGAATAAACATGAAAGCAAACTCCATAGTTCCCTCCTCAGGACGAATATATTTTGAAGTCTCATCAATTCTATTTTTCAAATCCTGCTTGAAAAGTTTTTCAAATTTTTCTTTCTCAGCTTGACTGTCGGCATTGATTATTTTTTCATAATTTTCAAGAGAAAACTTTGAATCAACAGGCACAATGCTTTTTCCAACAAAAACAACAGCATCAACAATATCACCATTGTTAAACTTATATTGCATCTTGTAGTTGTCTGGTGGCAAAACGTTCTTAAGTGTTGTTTCCAAGAAATATTCACCCAAAATTCCACGCTGTTTGGTGTTTTTCAAAATGTCTTGCAAGCTTTGGAGTTGCGCCGAAAAATTCACCACTTGTTTGTTTGTTTCTTCAAGTCTGGTGACACTGGCCACCATGTCAGCAATTTGCTTTGCTGATTGACCACTCATCCCCTGCACTGCTTGCATGGTGCTGTTGATTTGTTGTTGAGAGGCATGATGAGTTTGCGAAAGCTTGGCATCAATCTCTTTTCGCAATTCTCTGCTCTCCTCCATGATATGCTGAAGAGAAACCTGCACAGAAACCATCTTTTCATTTTGATCCCGGTTGTCTGGTCCAGCCAAGATTTTATTCTTCAAATCAAAAACAAGCCACAAAATAGCAGCCAAAAACAAAATAAGAACGATAGCCATCAATGCTGATACCATATTTTTATATTTAAAACCACTGAAGATTTTTTTCAGAAGTTGTACTTTTATATTTCAAAATTTATTTAATATTTTTTTCTACCAAGAATAAATCTTTTGAATCCTGGAATCTTGTCTATCAATTCCAGGTGTGTTCCCTCCACAAAGTCCAAAAGGAAACGATCAAGCATATCTAAACGATATTTGAATTCTTCACTGTTCATGAGCACAAAACTAACTTCTTTTCCAATTTCAGCTTCGAGATTGTCCATGACATTCTTGAGCTTGCTCCTGCTAACATTATTCACCACCAAAACCATATCAACCTTGCTTTTTGGATAATTCAGAAAAATACCACTAATGAGCGCCAATTTGACATCTCCAATATTCTTGAGTTTTGCCAAAGATTTTGATTCAGGTGAGGCTGTTGACCTTGCAAACAAACTTTTTAATTCTGAATAAAATGGAAATTCTTGATCGAGAGAATAATACTTTGCACCTTTTTTTGTTTTTTCAATCAAAAACTTTATTTTTTTCAAATCATTAATTTCTTTCCGAACTGATGGAAGTGCCAACATGTTCTTTTTGGCAATGTCTGGTGTGCTATATTCCTTTTCGTGATTTAGTAAAAAAAATCTCAAAATCCTCGTTTTAGCCTTAGAACCAAACAGTGCTTCAAGTGTTTCCGACATACGTTTAACAGTGATTAATGAAAATTAAGTTTATTGAAAATATTTATATCATTCACAAAAGCAATAATACTGCCATTATACAACCTTTAAAATTAAAAGTAAACAACAAATTTGCGATTTCAAACTTCCAATTGCGCTAGAAGCAAAATTACTATATTATATAGAAAGATATTAAAGAGTTTTTTTGCCAAAAAAGTGGCACTATCAAAAAACTCATGCCTCAAAAAAACACCAATAAAACTAAAGATGTGATAAAGGAACTGGAAAAAACAATTTCCCCAATTTTGGTTGTAAATAATTCAACGCTAAAACCCTACCTAGAATTATTTGAATATGAGCCAGAAAACATTTACCAGCAACCGCTAGGCTGCCTTGTTGGTTTTTTTGAGATAAAAGAATTTTCACAGGAATCAGCCTATGTGGTGAATTTTTTGACTTCTGTATTAAAAAAAGAATATTATATCAACCCCAAAAGACCAGTCACTGAAAGTCTTGATAGCGCGCTGCACAAAGTTAACATGGCACTTTCTGAACTTGCAAAACATGGAAACATCGAATGGCTAGGGAAAATAAACGCCGCCATCTGTGTCTTGGAAAAAAACAATACTCATTTTAGCGTCTCTGGTGATGCTAAAATATTTTTGTATCGCAAGCAAAACCTCTCTGAAATAAGTGAGGATTTGGCATCCGATTCTCTTGATCCACACCCACTCAAAACCTTTGTCAATGTTTCCAGTGGTCGACTTGAAAAAGATGATCGCATTTTGATAACCTCAGCCGATATTTTTCACATCCTGAGCGCAGTTGAAATCAAGAAAAATTTGCAACGCTTTGAGGGCGACAAATTTGTGCAATTCCTCAAAACTGCTCTTTCCAACCAACTAGAAATGATTGCTTCTATTGTTGTTCAAATGAGTGACCAGCCCGCTATTGAAGAAACAAAGAAAGTTGCAATGCAAAAACCATTGCAAACAGTCAATGCCTTCAGTCAGCAAGCATTTGAAACTGCAGCAAAAACAGATGCCACAATTTTGGAGCAAGAAGCTGAGATGGCCGCAGAAATTCAAGCAGATCCAGAATACACCGATCAAAAAACTGGCCACATCTATGTGCAAGGTGAAACAAATGAAAATAATGAATCTTCAAATTCACAAATGAATCTATATTGGGATATTGTTAAAGAAAAAATATCCCAAGGTTCTTATGTAACCAAAAATGAAATCAGAAGAAGAGTCTCTTTATACAAAAATCAATTAGCCAAAAAGAAAGAATTGCGCAGAATTGAAAAAGAAAAACAAGAACAGTTGGCAGCAGAAGAAAAAATCAGACTTGAAAAACAACGGGCCTTGGAAGAAATAGAACGAGAAGAAATGCTTGCAAAGCAAAAAGAAGAAACCAGAATTCGCGAGCAACAAGAATTCGAACAAGAACAAATTCGCTTGAAACAAGAACAAATCGTAGCAGCACAACTGAAGAGAAAAGAAGCGATTGTAGCCAAAAGGCAGGCCATGAAATTGCCAATCAAAAATGAAACGGTGATTGCAGTGCCAAATGATCCACAATCAAGCTTTTTGGAAAAACTACGCCAAGCCAGACTTGAACAGCAAAGAAGCGCAGTGATCGATCTTAGTGTTAAAAAAAAAGAATCAGAATTTGAAGAAGTTTTGAATGATGAGGATCCATCTGAAAACTTTGTTTCTATTCACCATTCAACTGCAAAGAGCAATGAAAACAAAATAGAAAAAGCAAAGGAAATTTCCTTGAATTTTTTTGAACTTGCAAAAACAAACACGCTCAACCTAATCAAAAAAACAAGAAGCACTAACTTTGCAAAAACACACGATTTCAGTGCTATTACTCCACACTTTTCAAAAATAAAAAAATTATTCTCAAGATTCTCGACCAAACAAAAAACATATACGATTGGCGCACTTTTTCTTGTTTTTGTTGTCCCACTCTTTATTGTGCATTTTTTGAACAAACCAAAACCACAAGTTGCACCTGAAATAAAAGTCATTCCAAAAACTCAAGCCGAGCTTTTATCAGGCGAAAAAAACATCAACACCAATGCAAAAATTCAAACAATCTTGCCAAACCAAAAGATCATAACAACCCTGATGGCAATTGGCAATCCAACCATAATCACCAAAAATAGTGTCATCGTGCTAAGCAATAATCAACTGAAAGAATTTGCACTTCCAATAAATTCAGGCAGTCCAATTAGCGCAACATACATGAATGACTTGTCATTGGTCATCATAATCACCGATGAAGGGAAAGTACTTTCTTTTAGTCCTATTTCGACAAAATTTAGTGAAAATAAGATTGAATTAAGCAACATCTCCTCATCAACCTTCATTGGAACATATCTAACATATCTATACATTCTTGATCAAAAAAACAATCAAATTTATCGCTTCCCTCGAGCTGATGGTGGATTTGGCGATTCAACAAAATGGCTGAAAGATGGAACATCATTGGAAGGTGTTTCTGGAATAACTATTGATGACAACATTTATGCGATTTCCAAAAATCAAGTTTTGAAATTTTTCAAAGGACAAAAACAAGCTTTTTCTCTTGAAAATTCAACCACCCCAATTCATTTTGATAAGATTTATACCACCCCGGAACTTTCAGCAATATATGCCCTGGACACTCAAAACTCACGTTTGATCACCTTTAGCAAGGAAGGCAGCATTCTTGGGCAATACTACAATGAATCACTCAAAAATGGCACGTCCATTTCAATTGACGAACAAAACAAAACTGCTTATATCTCAACAGCAGAAGGATTACTTTCAATGTCACTATAGGAAGCAAAAAACCTTACAATACTAAATCAACTTAATTGCTTTATGTCTTGTCATTCCCGCGAAGGCGGGAATCCATGTTTTGATGCGGACCTGGATTCCCTTTTTCAAGGGAATGACATATACCGCGAATTCAGTTAATTCAATATAAGTTTCTTTTTACACCATAAAGATATAATAAAAAAACGACTCATCCAGTGAGTCGTTTTTTAAATTCATTATTTGCAACTATTCCTTCATTGCCTGACGTGCAAATTGAGCACGTTGCATGATTTCACGATTCACAATTGCAGCATCGCGACCATATTTCAAGCGCGAAAGCTCTTTGAGATAATTTGCAGCCTCTTGATTGCCCTTGGTTGGGGCATTGGTTTCAATACTAAAAGGTTTTGAGAGTTCACCGTTAATCAAAATACGAGCAAATCCCTTGTGATTATCAACGCTGACCAAATCATTGGCAGTGAAAACCGGCGCCAATTGTTTTTCCAAAAATTCAGCATCCTCAGGACCAACACGCAAAATCATCATTGATCCAACATTTCCAAACACGGCCTTGGAGATGTCTTCACTGAGCTGACCAATGAATTGATGAGCAATAGAAAGACACAAGTGATATTTTCTAGCTTCAGAAAGAATCTGAGAAATGGAATTGGTTGTCACATTTTGAAATTCATCCAAGTACAAATAAAAATCTCGACGCTGATCCTCAGGGATATCCCCTCTGCCAAGCGCGCTCATCAAAATTTTTCCCACAATCACCATTCCAAGCAAGTGAGCATTGATCTCTCCAATTTTACCCTTGGAAAGCTTCACCAGCAATATTTTCCCATCATCCATGATTTCTCGAAAATTAATCGTGCTCTTTTGTTGAGCAATAATCGGACGCATCATGTCATTAGAAATAAAGGTTGTCAATTTTGAAGTGATATATGGAACCATGTTAGCCAAAGCTGCTTCCCCACCAGCTTTTTCAGCTTCCTTGGTCCAAAAGTCCATCACAACTGGATTGTTGCATCTTGAGAGTTTCATTTTTCGAAAATCTTCATCAGCCAAAACTTTGGAAATTTCCATCAGCGTGCTGCCAGATTCTGGATCTTCCATAATAAGCAACATAGCATTTCTCACATATTGTTCAAACATCGGACCACCTGTGGCTTTCAAATCATACAATTGATCAAAAATTCCAATCATTTCATTGATCACAAAAGTTTTTTGTTGTGGTTGCGCCGGATCATATTCAAGCATATTAAGTCCAAATGGTCTTTCCATATCAGAAGGATCAAACACAATAACATCTTCTGCGCGCTCTTTCGGAATGGCGGTCAAAATATCTTCAATGGCGTCTCCATGTGGATCAATAAAGCAAAAACCTTTTCCATTTCGCGCATCCTGCTTGGCCAATTCTTGCAAAACCACAGTCTTTCCTGTTCCTGTTTGACCAATAGCATACAAGTGCCTGCGTCTGTCAGAATCAGTCATTCGAATTTCAGTCTTTGCTCCACGATAATTGTTATATCCAATAATCAAACCTTCCTTAGGAATATTGAGTGGTGGCGGAGCAGCACCAGATTTTTGCCATTTAATTTTCGGAGTTTCAGTGGTTGAAATTGGAAAATGGAAAATACTAGAAATTTCCTCGGTAGACAAGACAACACTATTGTCTTCGTCAAAATTTCTAAAGATATAGTCGAAAGCTGTTTTTTTTGATTTAACTCTTTTTTGAACCACAAAATGATTAACTTCATGATTTTCAAATTGCGCAAAAGCATTTTCCATGTGAGCCAAAATGTCATCAGCTCTTTGTTGACTCATGGCTGAAGAAATCAAGCGAATGTTTGTCTTGAAGCCTGCTTTGCTGGATTTTGCCTCTATTTTTTTGACCAATTCTTGTTCCTCTGGGGTCAATTGCACTGTTTCTTTGTGCAAAATTTGCTCTTTCGGCTTGTTTTGAAGTGCTTGCACAACACCTTTGCCAAGATCCAAGGCAAAAGAATTGCTTTGAACATCTTTGAGTCTTTTTCCTTGTTGCATTTTGTGTGCAATGTCACGTCCCATCTTTCTCCAATTTTTTCCAGCCGGACGAAGAATAATCTGAATAGCCGCGCCTTCACCTTCAGTTTGCAACTTACTAAGCGCATTAGAAATTTCATTCAGTGGGTCCACATCAACATTTTCATAGGTCAGCACCGGCAAAGCATGTGAAGCTTTCAATCCCAAAGTTGTAGCAGCAGTGAAACTTCCAGGTGCAAAAATTGTATAGTCCTGAATTTTTTCAATAGAAGCATTTGGAAAATATGAATGAACCTGCTTTTCAATGCTCTCGCGAAACTTTTTTGGAATTGCTAAAAAGAAAGAGATTTCCTCATTCCCGCAAGGATTTGCAATTTCAAGTGCAATGTATGGCTCACCATACAAAAAATGCCCCAAAAATGATTTTGATTCTTTGATGGTGGCAAGGGTGGTCAAAAGTTGTTCCATTGCACCAATTTCTGATTTCCAAACTTGACCATCAGCATCTGTTTGACTTTTTTCTTTGAAAATTTTTGTCACTCGCACAACCTCCAAATCCATATTCATGGAACGATTGATCTGTGCGCGATATCCAAAAAAACTTCTTAGCACCAAAAAAACACCACTAACAAAAGTAATGAATGAAAAAATCCAAATCAAAGGAAAGAGAAATACATTCAAATCAAGTGTGTCCATTTTGTATTTATTTTAATTTTATATTTAAAGCTCCTTTATCATTCCCTTTGCAAGCAAGGCATCATGCAAATCAGTTGCCAACATTCGATCATGCAAAGAATCCAAGACATAGTTGTTTTCCATATGTTTGGCAACATTCACAGCATGCACAACACCTTTTTGCATTGCAAGGTCAACCAAATGTTGCACTTGCGACTCGGCATCAATTTTTTGTGATCCAAGTTGAGCATCAATTGCAACAGCAAATTGATCGACGGCAACATCATCAGACTGCACCTTTGACAATATTTTTCCATAGGAATCATCCTTTTCTGCCCCAGCAATCTCTTGCGGATTTTCAACTTCAATTTTATTTTCAACTTGAACGTCATTTTGCCCAAAAATCTCCACACTTTCTTTTTTCACCCCAACCAAATCACTTTCCTCAATCGGCTCTAGATTGCTCTTGATCATATCAATATATTTATTAATTATTTGTTGCCATCATTTCAGCTCGAAATTCCTCAATAATCTGCTGCACCATTTCGTCATAGTTACTAATCTTGTCTTTGAAAAAAGCTTCTATTTGTTCTGGCTCAATTTCACCTTCTGACATTTTTTCATATTCTTCGCGACCACTTTCGCCCAATTTTTCCATGGTCTCCAGGAAAATTCTCTTCAAAAGAACCTCTGTCATTTTAATGATGAGCTCATTTTGCTTGTCTTTTTCAAGCGTGTCAATTCCCAAATCCTTAATCAATTGTGCAAGTGCTTCTGATTGCACATTTGTCATTTCTTCTGTCATATTTTTTATTTTAAATTATTTGTTTATTTCTACAATTGTAGTTATTTTTTTGTTGCCAAAGAGATCACTCGAGCAAGCCACTGTTTTGTTGTTTCATTTTCAGCTAATTTTGGCAAAGCACTTCGACCGCTTTCCAAATCATCACCAAGAACTGGCGTGAAATATTCAAGCATTTTTCTAACATTATTCAATCTATTTGGATTACGCATAACTTCACTCACTGGCATGTCCTTGATTGTGTGCCATTCCGCTGACCGACTAACTGAACCTTCCGTAAATTTGTTCAGACATTCTTGAAGAATCTGCTTCTTTGATGCCCCTTGATCAATAAGATTTTTGAGAACTTCAGGATCAGCAACTTTAACATTTTCTGATGTCAACATTTCAATTGCTCTGGTTGCACTTTCAGCTGTTTTTGCAGTTTCGCCCATAACACTTTGCATCTCAGAAATGGTAGCATCGTCCGGTGATCCACCAAATCCACTAGCCACACTAGCAGCATATGCATTAGCTTCTTTTGACATCTTAAGCTTATCTTCAGCGCTCAAAAGATTTTCGGCATTTGGTAGTTCATTATCAAGATTAAATTTAACCGCATCAGCAATCTTAACACCTTCAACTGGAGGAGCTGGTGGAGTTTCTAATGGAGATGGTAACTCAGGCTTTGGCGCTGGAGGGAAATTATCATCAATGTGCAAAACTTGTCCATGCAGCATCTTAATTTCACCTTTAATGCCAGTCAAGATGGGCTTTCCATTATATTCAGTAATATTAAGTTCTGCACCAGGTTGAATATTAACCCTTCCTGTTGCCAACATTTTTTGATATTCAGCAATTTTGGCAGCCATTTTGACACCATCTGGTGATTTTTCAAAACCAGCTCCATGACCACTGAAATCTTTTTCCATTTTCGCAATTTCAGTTTTCATATAGTCCTTATACATCTCATGTGCAATGTTTCCATGATTTTTTATTTCAGGATGATTTGCTTCAAGATATTTGTTCAAACTTCCCTCGATACTGCTTCCTTTTTGAACAGTCAAAATTCCCTCGATCTTTTCTATTACTGGGGCATGTGCATCAACTGGAAGTTCAGTTGCGCCAGTTTGAGGTGGATTTTTTCCATCTTCAATAAAATTAACAGGTTTAACACCAGCTGGATGCTCAAATTGATCAGTAACGGGAGTGTTGAGTTTGATGTCATCATAGTTATTTCCTGGCAAAGGAGTTGGGGCAGAGTGAGAACTCATGAGTTTTGCATTTTGCAAATCTTCAGCATTGCCACCACCAAATCCAAAGAATTTAGCAGCTTCACCAAATCCAGATTTAACAAGTGTGCCAGCCAAACCTGAAGCCAAAAATGTTCCCACTGCAACACCAGCAGCTTGTTGCTTTAAGTCCTGGTTCCTAACTATATCTATAGTGTTTTCAGAATCTTTAATTGCAACATCCCTTATTTGTTCTGACAAAAATTTATATTTCTCATCTTCACTCATATTTTTCAACTGCTCCAGGAATCTGACCTCATCAGCTTGAACATTTTTTCTGTCTTTTTGCTGACCACGAGCCTCAAGTGCCAGACGTGTACCAACGCCAGCCGTCATTCCACCAAGGAGTCTTCTCGTTGCAACAAGTGCACCCATTAAGCCAACAGTTGCACCACCCATTGTGCCAGCAGCAAGTCCACCTGCAAACATAACAGCACCAACTCCTAATTTAGTACTAAGAGGTAATTTCTGATACCATTTGGTTATATTTATAACTTTTTCACCAATAAGACCCTCAAAGCTTCCTTTTTGTTGTTCAACCTTAACTTCATCATGCGCTGCAGCCAAATCAATTTTTTGTTCAGTTCTAAAGGAAATAAACAGTTTTGCTAATTCCTCATCAGTTGCACCTTTTTCTCTTGCCTCTGCAATCTGAAGCTCCTGCAGATCAAAAAGCTTGTTATCATAAATAGCTCTTGCTTGTGCAATTTCAGCATCAGTTTCATATCCTCTTTCACTTTCCGGCCTGCTTTTATTGCCAAAATATTTTCTAAGTCTATCAAAAGCTTTATTTTTGTTGTAGTTAATTTCCAAGTATTCCTTGCGAACATCAGCCATCTCTTTTTTTATTTTTTCTATAGCCAAAACTCTTTCAGTATTAACTGGATTCTCAGCGCCAATAACAGCTGGCAAATTTTCCCTAACTTTTTCACCATCAAAGTCAGCATCAATCACATTTACGCCATTTTTAACATCCTCAATGTCTTTTTTATTTACTCCATTATGGCCTTTTTCAAAAACATCACTTTCAGTTATTTTAACATTTGAATCCTTTGGTATATATTCAGAATCAAGAATTTCTTCCTGCTTTTCAGTCCCAGCCTCAGTTAATCGACTAATTCCATCCAAATTTTCAGCTGTCTTTTTCGCCTCCACTTTTTCCGCCAAATCATCAGCAGTAATTGTGGCAAAATCTTCTCGCCCATAAGCCCATTTATCTTCATTTTCTTTCTTACCATCCTTATTGTCACCCCTGTCTCCGCCACCAAATCCCTCACTAGCACCATTATAAACAAACTCCTTTGCAGAATCATTACTTAATGCTTTTTCAACGCCTGGAGTCTTCACTGTCTTGGCCTCGACTTTTTTGTCATTTTTTAGTGCTGAAATTTCAGCTTCCAGTGCTCTTAGCTTCTTCTCTTGTGTTAAGATGTCAGTTTCAATTGGATCCACTGACTTATCAGCATCACGAAAACCAGCCTCGCCAGTGACTTGAGCCTTATGCTTAAGCTCTAGTTCCTTGATTTTTCCTCTTATATTGTCAATTTCTTTTCTTTTTGGAATAATCAAAATCTCCTTTTCGAGGGTTCTAATTTCATTTTCTTTTTCCAAAATTTCAGCTTCAATTTGACCACCTTTTCCATTTATTTTTGACCTATACCCTTCCTCCCCAGTTGAAATATTGCTATCTTTTGCCACCAAATCATCCACGTTTTTACGTAACACTTTAATTCTCTCTTGCAATGATGCAATTTCAATGTTTTTTGTTGTTTTTATTTCCGGAGATGAAAATCCTTGTTCAAAGCTCATATTTTTATTTGTTTAAAATAGTAAAAGCATATTTATATATATTTTCTCTAACTTTTTTTTCAACCTCCTTACCATTCTCATTCAAAACAGCTTCAACATAAAAAACAACACCTTTTTCTTTCAGTTTATCCTTTTCCTCATCACTCAACTGGGCCCATTTTGGATTTTCAATCAAAGATGCAAGATACTCATCGTAATCAGGCTTAATAACTGAAATAAAAGAGTTCATATATTTTTCACCAATTACTTTTTTTGTTGTTTTCTCCAATTCATCAAAAGAAATTTCTTGAGACTTTTTGATAAAATATGTTTTATCATTTTGCACCACACAAACTTTTCCCTTTTTCTGAAGCCCTGCAATTTTTTTGGCAGATTTGTTCAGTTCTTGAAGCTTGCTCCAATACTCCTCTTCATCATTTTCAGGTTTTCCATCACCAAGAAAACCTCGCTTGTTGAGCAAGTTTTCCATTTCATTTTTGATATTTTTTTCCAAAAATATTTCACCATCTGCAAGATTGACCTGCGATTTTTTGTCAGAAATTTCCTCAATCAAGTCAATGGCGGAAACCAAATTTTCTTCAAAGTGTTCGCTTTGAACTTTTGGCATTTCAAACTTTTCAATTGCGGCTGGAATTTCTTCATTTTTCGCTTCTCTATTTACGATATACGTCCTACCTTCAACCACAACCATCTTTTTAGAATAAGATTCATCATTAATCCTATCAACGGCGTTTTTGTAGTCTGAAAATCCATTCCAAAAATATTTATGCTCTTCCGGAGAAACTACATCTTCATGATAGTGCTCAATTATATCAGCACATTTGATCAATCTTTCAGCAAAATCACCACCCTCAACTTCAATCATGAGTTTTGTTTTGAATTTTTTCTCAAATTTTTCCTTTGAGAGCTTTGATTTTTCTATCTTCGAAGCAGCATCTCTGAAATTTTTGACAATCACCGAATCAATATTTTCATCATTTTCCAAGTTTAAAATTTCAGCAAACTCAACCGGTTTTTCAATTGGCAATTCCACAGTATCAGTCGCACTTTTTTCAACTTCCTTGCTTTTTGCAAGCTCAACCTGAGCCTTCTTTATTTCTGAATTTGCCCTATCAAGATGCGAGGTTAATTTTTCTTTTTCTTCCGCTGACAACTCCTCAAGCTTAACATCGCTAAGATGTACTTCTTTTATGAGTTCAATTCCTTTTTCGCCTCTTTGCACTCTAGCAATTCGATATGATTTTATCTTATCCACACGTTCAATAGACTTCTCAAACATTTGACTGTTTTCCTTTTTCTCAATCTCAAATGTTTCAACAGGCTCTTGGCTTGCAGGACTCTCATTTTCAACAATTTCAATTGAATCTTGAGCAACAGGAGCTTCCGCTTCAGTTACCACAAAAGAATCCTGAACAACTGGTGCTTCAATTTTTGTTGGCTCAGTCTCAACAATCTCTTCATCCAAATTTTTAATTTCAAGACTACGCATCATGTTGTTTGATGTGCTTGTAGTTCTTCCACTGTCAACAGGATATTTATTTTTATTTTCTATTCCAGGAAAAACTTTATTGAATGCATTAAAAAGATTCATATTTATTGGATTTTTTTATTTTTGAATAAGTAACAAAAACCAAATTAGTTACTACTAACTTATATACAAAAATTATATCATAAAAAACATTTTTTAGGTATAGCAGTTGTGAATAAAAAATATTAAATTTTTTAAAACGAAAAAACGCAGCAGACAAGATTGCCTACTGCGCTAAGTTTTTCATGCTATGGAAATTTTATTTTCCATATATCCTCCTCACTCTCATTTCCAATTCCTCATTAGAAGAACTGGAAGATGTGGAGTTTGATGCGATTCTTTTTTCAGGGGTTGATTTGGTGTCGCTGACTGCAACAACCCTGCCAATTTCCTCAACAGTTTGTTTGTAATATTGAGGAAGTTCTTGACAAGGATTATTGCGCTGCCAATCCCTTGCTCGCTTCAATTCTTCAATTTTCTTACTCTCTCTTTGACCTGCTCTTATAGATTCTGTTTCATTGGCTATTTTATAAGCCTCAATTGATGAAAAGTTTATCTTATTACCAATGAAGTGGTTAAACTGAAATGCAATTGGTGGGAAAAGTATCAAAATACCTCCAAAACAATATGCCAATACAGTCATTAAGGAAAGAAAACCGAACATCATCTTGAAAAATGTAGCAGCACTTATCGCAATAACGACAGATACCATACAAATTGCAATTGCCATCGCATTTCCACCAGCTGTGTAATTAATATACAGTGGCAACATTAAAAATAAAATTGATTGAGCCAGGAATATTCCCTTTATTGCAGACCAATACATATCACTAAATACATTCTCCAACAGTGTTGTTTCCTTCGTATCCTCCGTAGTTCCAACACCTGTCAGCGCAGAGGCAAATTCTAATCCCTCGCCTGCAACGTGTATATTAATAAGATGGTTAACTGAAAACAATAAAATGAAAGATGCAATCCATGGAATAAAAGTAAACAAAAAACTTGACTCCACTGTTGGCCTAAATACCAAAAGCAATCCAACCCCTAAGATTGTCCAAAAAATGACATAATAGAGATCGAGCTTAATGTTTCGAACTTCCGTCCTTGCTACACGAAAAAGATTACTAATAAAATTAATCATTTGAAAATTCCTCCTATATATGGGATTTTTTTCCACCAAAGACGTTTTTCATATGCAACCTCAGCATCATCTGCAAACTTTTGAATATTTACTCCAACCGTAGTTACAGCAGTATTGATATTGCCTTTTTTTGAGATACAAAAATTAATGAACTTTTCCACATTAGAGTGTCCATCCTGCATCAATCCAGCAGCAACAATCCTAGTATGTACCTGATTAAAATCTGCACATGTTTTTCCTAGATCCTCCAAAATAGTAACTCCGGGACGCTTAGTTCCAGCAATAGCAGGTTTTGCCGGAACTTCCGGCACAGCTGGCGTAGCTGGTACTGCTGGCACAGCTGGCGTAGTTGACGTAGCAGGAATGGCTGGCTTGGCTGGTATTGCAGGCTTGGCTGGTATTGCAGGAGTAGCAGGTGTCCCAACAACAGTAGGATGACTATCTCTAATTGTCACAATCATGCGAAAATTTCTCGCATATGTTGTGCCCATCATTTTATCATCCCTTTGTGCTATTTTCATAGCGTCAGCAATCATCATTTTCTTGGCGTCATCCATCGTGGCTTCAGCCAGATCAAGTGCAAAGTAATGCTCATCAAGAAATTTCTTATCTCCAATGAGACGCTCCTTTATCTCTTTTTTTTCATCATCACCTATTTTATATCTACCAATAATATCCTTAACCCATTTCCATGCCTCAATCAGAGCAACATCACCTAATGCCTCACCCACAACTTTACCAAATCCCATGATAAACCTCCCCTTTATTGTTTTCCTTCTAAATTGTCAAATAACTTCCCAAAAGGCTTTTATTGGCCTTATCACAGGACCATCCTGTAACAATCTATATTAGCATAAAATAGCGCAAATGTCAAGCTCGCTCAAAGCCACAAATGGTGGTATAATTTAAAAATAATTCTACAAAAAAACAAACATGCAAAACAAAAAAATTATCTGGGGGCTCTTGTTGGCAATTCTTATTGCCGCCTTTGCCTTGCGAGTCACTAACATCAAAAACATTCCTGCTGGCATATATCCCGACGAAGCGCAAAATGGAGTTGATGCGCAGCAGGCTAATGCCACCGGACAATACAAATTGTTCTATGAATCCAACAACGGACGCGAAGGTTTGTTCATCAATTTGCAAGCACTTTCAATCAAAACTTTTGGACCAACTGAGTTTGCTCTCAAACTTTGGTCAATCATCTTTGGCACACTCACGGTTCTTGGAGTCTTTCTTTTGGCCAATGAACTTTTTGCAAACCAGTTGGCCGGACTTGTTGGAGCATATTTGATTGCTTTTTCCTATTGGGCGATTAATTTTTCGCGCATTGGCTTTCGCGCCATCATGGTTCCCTGCATTTTAACCTTTGCTTTCTATTTTCTCTTAAAAGGCCTTCGCACAAAAAAATTGCATGATTTCATTATTGCCGGTGCGATCTATGGATTGGGAGTTCACACCTACATCGCCTTTCGAGTTTCTCCTCTTGTGCTGGTGGCACTTTTTGTTTCATTGCTAATCACACGCAAAAACTTTATTCGAGAATATTGGAAACATGTGCTTGTTTTTACTTTTGCCATGTTTGTGGCAGCCTTTCCAATGTTGGCCGATTTTTTCATATACAACCCGCAGCACTATGCCTCTCGCACCAGTGAAATTTCTGTTTTAAACCCAGCTTCCAATCAAGGACACCTCGTGCTGACAGTTGCCAAAACATTCGCACTCAGCATTCAAAAATATTTCATCATGGGCGATCTCAACATGCGCCACAACTACAGACCATATGCCCTGCTAAATCCAATCGTGAGCGTTGCGTTTTTGCTTGGTCTAATCTATATCATCAACAAATTCTCTCATCTTCTTTGGCTGCGATTCAAAAAACAAGAGCGCAATGAAAAACTCGATATCTATGTACTGCTCTTGGCTTGGTTTTTTGCACTCCTTATTCCTGAATTTTTGGCCAATGAAGGAAACCCTCACGCTTTGCGTTCCATTGGAACCTTGCCAGCAGTGATCATCATCTCAGTCATTCCTTTTCTTTGGGTTTTCAAAAAATATTCACAATTTGGACATGCCTACAAAACTTTCACCATCTGCATGCTAACATTTGCTTTTGTTTTTATTGGACTATCCGACCCAATCAAATATTTTGTCTTTTTTGCTAATAGCCCGAAGCAGCATGAGGTTTTTGATGCCAACCTGCGAAGTGTTTCAGATTTCATCAGAACGCTGCCAGCAGCAGAAAAAAAATACATAGTGACCGGTTCAATGGAAAGACTCACTATCAAATATCTAAACCCAACACTGCCAAACACCTTCTACTATTACCCTGGCGAGGCTTCAAACATTCAAGCCGCACCAAATGAAAAGATTCAGATAATCTTCACTGCTTGGGATTGGGACACGATGAACTCTTTGAAAGACAGAATTCCAAATCTGAAAGTAGAGGAGCACAACAATAAATTTGGCGATATTTTTATAATACTAAGCAATTAAACAAAAATAAATATGGAAAAGTTTCTCAAGAAAAAATACAAAATAATTGTCACCGTCATCATGACAATCTTTTTTGTGGTCTCACTTTTAAACGCAAAAAATGACAGTGCAACTTTTGATGAAATTGCTCACATTCCTGCTGGATATAGTTATGTTCAAATGCAGGACATGCGCCTAAATCCAGAACACCCACCCTTACTGAAAGATTTGATTGGAATTCCTTTGGCTTTTTTGAATCTCAAATTTGACACCACTGCCACATTTTGGACAGGCGAAGGCTTTGCTCGAATTTGGGATGATGGCCAATGGGCTGCCGGCAAGCATCTTTTGTATGAAGCAGGAAACAATCCTGATCAGATTATTTTTTGGGCGCGCGTTCCAATTATCATTCTTTCTGTTGTTCTTGGTTTGTTTTTGTTCATGTGGGGCAAGCAAATTGCTGGAACATTGGGTGGATTGTTTGTGTTGGTTTTGTACGCTTTTGATCCAAACATTCTTGGACACAATCACTATGTCACCACCGACATCGGCATCGCAACATTTTTGACTTTCATGTTTTACTATTTCATCAGATTCATCAAAAATCCAACTTGGAAAAATGTTGTCGTTGGAGGAATATTTTTGGGACTTGTTGGTCTGGTGAAATTCTCATCGCTCATGGCTTTCCCTATTCTTGGACTTGTTCTTATTGTCTATCCTCTTGTCAAAAAAATCTCACACGACGACAAAGAGATCAAGGAAAAATTCTTGCGCACAAAATTGTTCTTTTCATATCTCGGAAAAGGAATTGTGGCTTTTGCAATTTCCATGGTTGTGATTTGGATTTTGTATTTTGTTAACACCTACAACATGCCGAGAGAAATAATTGCCAGACAAATAAACTTCTCCTTTCCGCTTGATGATCCTAATCCTCTCAGCATGATCACCAACAAGTCCCTCGCTGTAATAAACTCAACAACCCTCACAAAACCACTTGCTGAATATTTCCTTGGTGTCACCATGGTTTTCAAGCGCGTGGCCGGTGGAAATGGCGCATACTTTTTGGAAAATGTTTCCAGCAAGGCTTCCAAGATTTATTTCCCACTAGTTTTCACTATCAAAGAAACAATGCCATTTTTGACGCTTATTGTTTTCTCCTTGACCTATACACTCATTCAAATTTTTTCAACATTCAAAAGATCGTTGCGAGAAAAAACTGTTGGAAAAAATTTCAAGCGCTTTCTGCAAACAGGCGTCACGGAATATGCACTCTTTAGTTTTATTGTGCTGTATGGATATTTGAGCATCACAGGAAACCTCAACATCGGCTTGCGCCATCTTTTTCCAATCATGCCACTTGCCTATTTGCTGGTTACCAAAAAAGTTTTCGATTTCATGCAAGGCAAACACCTTGCCACCAAGCATCAGTTGCAAATCATCATTTCCATCTTAATAATCTGGATCATGCTTATTCCGGTGTTTAGTTATCCTGGCTATGTTTCATATTTCAACGAAACAGTGGGTGGCAGCAAAAATGGATACAAATATGTCACAGATTCAAATGTTGATTGGGGTCAGGATCTTATTCGTCTGAAAAAATTCCTAAATGAAAATCCTCAAATAGAAAAGATCAATGTTGATTATTTCGGAGGTGGAAATCCTGCTTATTATCTTGGTGACAAATATGCTTCACTTTGGGATTCAAAACGCCCAATTGAAAAAGGATGGTACGCCATCTCAGTCAATTCATTGCAAGTTAGCATCTATGACAAGGTAAACAAAACAGCTGACACCAATTATGCCTGGACAAAAGCCTACACGCCAGCCACGATGATTGGCAATTCCATTATGATCTACTATGTCCCAGAAACGATAAAATAAACAATATTGTGCAAAATAAAAACGCTCCAAGAAATTGTGAGCGTTTTTATTTTTCTTTATTGTTACTTTTTCTTTTCAACTTTCTTTGCTTCAACATTAACTGCTTGATCCACAGACACTGTTTGTTCAGCGTTTTTTAGTTTATAGAAAACTTTGTTTTCATTGCGCAGGTCAAAATATGCCACATTATTTTTTTTGTCACCAGTAATTTCTTTTTTAAAAATAGTTTCTAAGGTTTTCATTGCTCCCTCGAGAGAGTATTGTGTTGAGAAATAGAACTCAGTTCCCTGACTTGTTTTGACATTAATCTCCTGAGCCATTCGAGATGGTGTGAAATATTGATCAATAATTTCAAAGCCAATTTTTGCAAGCTGATCCTTTATTCCCAGCATGTACTGTTCATAGGAAAAATCAACAATATCGCTTCCAATTTCAACCTCTTTTCCGCTTTTATCAACAATTTGCAAAAGATTGTTCTGAATCAACTCCTGTGATGAAAAATCAGCCTCGCTATATGCAATACCGTTCTCGTCCAACATGAAACATTTTTCATTGCTACACCAAACAAGCAGCGCATTTCTTTCTTCAATATTTATGTCAACAGAATCTGGAAATCTCTTTGAAACTTTTATTGTTTTTATTTTTTTAAAATTTTGACTCAAAATCTTCTCAACCTTCCCTTGAGAAATAAACAAAAAATTATTTCTAGGAATTATTCCCAAATATTTTCCATCCAATGAAACACCAACAACAGCTTGCAATTGAGCATTGTCCAATTCTTTTGCTCCAGCAACAACAATATTTGAAATCTTCAGATATGGAGAAAAAAACACAATATATATAGTAACCGCAATAAAGGATATTAACAGTAGATAGAAAATAACCTTAGAAAAAATTACTTGTTTGACATTATTGCTTTCGCAATGATCACCTGTGCAATTTTTGATATATTTTTTGCTCATTTTTTTGTTTTATATTTTTCTTTTATATGTCCATGAACAATGTTTCCAAAACAAGCCGCCCATTAGCATTGCTTCTCTTGAGAATTGTCATGCTCTTTTGAATTTTAGAGATGCTGTCATATGATTTTTTAGCATCTTGACCATTGGCAACAATCATGGATTTCCTGATTTCCCAAAGCCAAATATTCAATTTTTCTATTGTTCTGAGTGTGTCCTTTGAGAGTTGTTCTGCGAGCTTGAACTTTTCATTCAACGTTCCTTTTTTCATTTTTTCAAATTCCATGAGCGCATCAATTCTGAAGTTTTTTTCTTCCACATTGGCATTCAAAAATTTTGCCAAGCCTGGTCTGCCAATTGAAAGCTCAATGCAATCATTTTGAAATGAAAAATCTTCACCAAAGCCTTTTTGCATGTCGCGATCTTCAACCAAACCAAAATTAAGAATCTGCAAGCGTGAGATTATTGTTGGCAAGATCCTGTCTATCTCATGGGTAACCAAGATTATTATTGTTGTTGGGTTTGGCTCTTCCAGGATTTTCAAAAGTCCATTTTGCGCAGAAACATTCATTTTGTGAGCGCTATCAACAATCAAAATCTTGTATTTTCCATGATATGGAAACAAGCTTAGGCTGTTTTTGGCATCTCTGATTGCCTCAATAGAAATGTCACGCTGTTTTGTGATGCCATTTTTTTCTACCATTTCAGGTTCCACCACAAGCAAGTCCAGCAACGCTTCTTTGTTGTACTCATCCATTGTCAGTGACAATTCATCCCCAGAAATGGCAGCCAAGGCAAACATTTTTGCCAGTGTGAATTTGCCAACATTTTGCGGACCAGAAAAAAGATAAGCATGACCAAGACTGCTCTTTTTTAGTGAGTTTCTAAGTATTGAGGCAACCTTTGTGTTTCCAATAAAGTCCATATGAATTTAAATTTCTAATTCTGAATTTTTAATTTTGAATAAAATCTTAATGGCACAATGTTTCAAAATTTAAAACATTGAAAATTCATTCAAAATTCAAAATTGGAAATTAAAAATTAATAGCCCTACTTTTCCAATAATGCTTTTTCAATAAACTGACCAAATTCCCTTTGAAATCTTTCTCTTGAAAATTCTTCTCCTCTTTTTCTTATCACATCTTTATCATAATTCCCCTCATTATTCAAAAATCTTCTCACGCCATCAGCCAAAACTTCGGGAGTTTGGGCATCAAAAAATTCCCCCGTAACACCCTCTTGCACGGTTTCCAGTGCGCCACCCTTGCGAAATGCAATCACAGGAACACCACACAGCATTGATTCTATTGGAGTTATTCCAAAATCATCCTCTGCTGCGAAAATAAAAGCCTTGGCTCCTTTGAAATATTGTTGAGTGACCTTGTCCGACTTCCATCCCAGAATCTTAATGTTGTCCTTGGCAATTTTTCTGAGGTGTTTTTCTTGTTTACCTGTTCCAATCACAACCAAGGGCAATCCCAATTTATTGAAAGACTCCACCACCAAATCAACTTTTTTGTAAGGAGAAAGACGTGAGACAACCAGGAAATAGTCTTTGTCTGTCAATTCTTGGCTTTTGGTTTCTAAATCCACTTCTTGCCTCAGGCTAACTGGTGGATATATTACCGAAGAATCACGCCTATAATATTTTGAAATTCTTTTTTGCGTATACGATGAATTTGCAATCAAGTGTTCCGGCCTTTGCGCTGCAAGATTGTCCCAGAGGCGCAAATAGTTGAAAAAGAAGCGCAAGAAAAAATTAGCTTTTGTTTTTCTATCTTCCTTCAAATATCTCTCATTATAATCCCAAACCCAACGCATTGGCGAATGCAAATATGCCACATTCACCGTGTCCAATTTTGTCACAATCCCCTTGCTCCAAGCGCCAGAAGATGAAATGACCAAGTCAAATTCACGCAAATCAAATGTCTCAGGAATAACAGGGAAAAAAGGCAACAGCCATTGCTGGTTTTTTCGCAAAATTTTTGGAAACTTCTGCAAATAAGACGCAACAATGTTTCTATCCTTAAAATAGGTTGATTTTATTTTTTCATCATACAAAATGGTATAAATCGGAGCATCTGGATACATCTTGGCAATTTCCAAAAGAACCCGCTCTGCACCACCAAAAACAGTGACAAAATCATGCACAATGGCAACTTTTATTTTTTTTTCAGCAACATCTTCTTTCATAAAGGACTTTTTATGTTTCTTAGCATCGGATTCGTCACCTTGGTATATATCTGTGTTGTCCTTATATTAGCATGACCAAGAAGTTCCTGTACATATCGAACATCAACACCATTTTCCAACAAATGTGTTGCAAAGGAATGCCTGAGCGAATGAAATGTGGCATCCTTTTGGATTCCAGCTTTTTGCAAGGCATTTTCAAAAACCTTTTGCGCCGTTCGTTCCGTGAGCTTTCCCTTGCGCTCACTAGCAAAAACAAACTCATCAAGATCCTTGCCTGCAATCAGGCTTTGAATTTTTTCAACCAATTTTTCAGGAAGCACTGTGATTCGATCCTTGTTTCCTTTGGCTCCCTTGAGATGCATTGTCAATTCAGGCAAATCCAAATCCTTGACCTTCAAGTTTATGACCTCACTAACTCTCAGTCCCCCAGCATATGCAAGCGCAATCATCAAATTGTGCTTTTGATTGATAATTTCATTCAAAATGACTTGAATTTCATCTCGCGAAAGCACAATTGGAAGCTTGCTGGCAGTTTTGGCAAAATGCACATCAATTTTTCCTCTATATTTGAGCACATTCCAGCAGAAAAAATTAATCGCTTGCAGACTTTGATTTGTTGTCTGAGAAGAATATCCTTTGTCCACTTTTGATAGGATGAATTTCTTGATAAAATCAACATCAACCTTTTCAAAATTATCCTTTTTTGCTTGCAAATACTCAGCCACACAGAAAGAATAACTCTTGATAGTTTTTGGACTGTATTTTCTCAGTCGCAATTCATCTTGAAGTTTTTGCAAATAGACGTCCATTGATATTTATGCTAATATTGCCTTGTAAATAAATTATACAAAATATTCGCAATAGATGCAAAATTTTGTACAGTATGCGAAAACACTTCGCATACAAAAGAGTTGATCTGAAATGTCGCTCCACTACGTTTGCTCCATTTCAAATCAACGTGCGCGCCTGCCAGGCGCGCACGTTGTGCGAAATCTAGAATTTACATTTTATTTTGAAGGGCAAGAAAAATTATTTAATACGAGAATATAATTTAACTTTTATGAACACATATATTTATAAGAAATATGTAATTATTTTTGGATTTATTATTGGCTCCCTTCTTTTTATTATAGATCACCATTTGGAATATTTTTTGTACGGATTTATTATTGGCGCAATAATTTCTGTTGTTTATGTTTATACTTTTATTCCCAAGGCGGAATCTTCAGTTATAGTTTTTGATGATGAAAAAATGATGCCCGGATCACCAATGCCATCAAAAATTTACATTTTAAGAGGGTTTTTTATAGGATTGCTTGTTTCTTTTATATTGATTCTGATTCCAGTTTTTATGCGCTCAATCCGTGACTTTAATCAAGCAAGAAAAGCTCATACGGATTATGTTTACGTAATTCAAAATTGCGGAAATAATCCAAGTGATAGTTGTCTCAGGAAATTGTGTTCTAATAATTACGATTGCGGGTTTGCTGTAATAAAAGATCCTCTTTCTTCTTTTGCATTAGAATATCATGATTATCGAGTTGAAAATGCTTCATATGCTTGGACGTTACTAATTCCAGATATCAGCGAGGGACTACAAGTATATTATATGTTTGGTTATTTGGGATTACTTGTCTTGCTATTATTTTTAATCATTCCAGTATTATTAGGCTCGCTATTCGGTTTTATATATGGAAAATCGAAATACAAATAAATTTTCTTGCCCTTTATTTTTAATGAAAATTCTCGACATCGTCCAACACGGCATATCTGGTTTCGCTACGCTACACCCAAATGCTTCGCACTTCAGATGGTGCCAATACGTTGATCTGAAATGTTCCCAAATTAGGAACACTTCAATTTGCATTCATAAAAAATTCATTTGTCCACATATTGAATACAACTAAATTTCAACATTGATTCATATATGCAAAAGTGATCAAGAAATAATATTTGATATTTTTCATATTAAGATTGCCCATTTTTTAATCTTTTGCTACAATACAGCCATGACTACATTAACTATCAAAAATCAAATAATCCCTATTTTAAAGCGCCAAGGAGTCCTTAAGGCGGCTATTTTTGGTTCTTTTGCAAGAGGTGAGGAAACAAAAAGAAGCGATGTTGATATTTTGGTAAAACTTGGCAAAAACAAGAGTTTGCTTGATCTTGTCGGGCTTAAGCTTGAATTGGAAGATAGTCTTGGTAGGGATGTCGATGTCGTTTCCTATGGAGGAATTAACCCACTCTTGAAAAATATAATTTTAAAAGAACAAAAAGTGATTTATGAAAGAAAAAAAAGATCCTAAAATTTTTCTTACACATATTTTAAAAAGTATAGAGAGAATAGAAGATGATACGGCTGGTTTGTCTGAGGCTCAATTTTCAAGAGCACTAACCGTTCAAGATGCGGTTGTGCGTAGGCTGGAAATTATCGGTGAAGCTGTAAGAAATATTGCAGATGATTTTAGAAAAAAGCATACTAAAATCCCTTGGAAGAAAATGGCAGGATTGCGTGATGTTTTGATTCATGAATATTTTGGTGTCGACATGGAACTTGTTTGGAAAATTATTAACAATGATATTCCAAAATTGAAAAAACAAATTTTGAAAATAGTTGAAAAACTTTAGAATTAAAAAAGTAATTCGCCAAAAAACTAACACTGATTGAGATACTATCCCTATTCCCCCTTCAAGATAACAGAAATTTCCCTCGCACATTGGTCCCAATCAAATCTTTTCACATTTTTAAGACCTTTTTTGATAAGGTCTTTTTTCTTTTCTTTGTTAGAAATTATTTCAAAAATATTCTCAGCAATTTCATTTGGATTACTTGGATCAACCAAAGCAGCTGAACAGGTATCAAATTGCATCTTTGCTTTTTCAAGACCGGATTCCGGTTCAAGCCCGGAATGACAAGATGTGATCTCGGAAATCGAAGAATTGTTTGAAGCAACAACGCAGCATCCAACACTTTGCGCTTCCAAAATTGGAATTCCAAAGCCTTCATATTGTGTTGGAAAAACAAAAACATCTGCATTTTTCAAAAGTTCCCATTTTTCATCATCACCCACGAATCCAAATTCTTGAATTTCCTCATTCCATTTGGAATTTGATATTTGGAATTTGATATTTACATAATTATGTCCTGGTTTTCCAGCAAGTATAAGATGATGCGGAATATTATATTTTTCCTTCAATATGTCAAAAGCTTTGATGATATTTGCAATATTTTTCCTTTCCTCAATTCTACCTAAAAATAAAAGAAATTTCTGATTTCTAATTTTGGATTTTATTTGATATTTGTCATTTGGATTTTGGATTTTATTGCCGTATCCCTCATAAATAACCTTTATTTTTTCATTTGCAATTCCATATAGTTCAATCAAATCCTTCTTGGTGTTTTCAGAAACTGAAATTATCACATTTGCCCAAATGCAGGATTTTTTGATAGTAAGACGCATATAAAAGCGCTCAAACCAAGAATATGCTCGTGGAAGAAATTCATATTCCAGGCCATGCACTGTCACGATAGTATTTCTTGGATGAATCATTGGCACAGTATGTGCAGGAACAAACAATTTCTCCACTGGATGCAAAAACATTTCCAATGACAATCCAAATTGTGTCCAAAATATTGGAAATCTTATTTCCGTGATTTTCCAATTTTCTGGCAACTTGAAATCTATTTTTTGATTTTTACGAATATACAAAATTACTTGCTCATTCTGCAAGTAATTTGTAAGATTTTCTATAACCTGATATGAATATTCTTCAATACCAGTTCTTTGTTTCAAAAATGCCCGAGAAGCATCGATGCCTATTTTCATTGCTTGTTAGATATTAGCGTTTAGCTATTACAAAAAATAACCACTATGCGAGATTATTTTTATTATTTGGCCAATAACCGGCGACAGTGGATTCTTGAGCTTTTGGATATTAAGCATTTCATCCAAAAGCGTGCCAAAAAATGAAAATAATCTCACATAACTCAATAAAAGCCTACTTCGCCAGCGTAATTGTCCTTTTGTATATTTCAAGATTATCAAGAGCAATTCCTATCCCCTTGATCACGCAAAACAAAGGATCATCAGCCACATAGCAAGGCACGCCAATTGTTTTTGTGATGAGTTGATCAAGATTGCGCAACAAAGCTCCTCCACCAGAAAGAATCATGCCTTTGTCCATGATGTCAGCAGCCAATTCGGGTGGCGTTTCTTGAAAAACTTTTTTAATAGCATTAATAACCTCTCGAAGTTCATCTTGCAATGCTTCCGTCACTTCATTAGAAGAGATTCTAATTGTTTTTGGAAGTCCACCCATAAGGTCGCGACCACGCACATCCATATGATCTTCTTTAACTTGAGCAATAGCACTGCCAATTTCTTTTTTGATGTCCTCGGCCGTTCTATCCCCCACTGCCAAGCCATATTTTCTTTTAATATAATCAGAAATTGCTTGATCAAATTTGTTTCCACCAACACGTGCACTGTGAGCAGCCACAATGCCTCCCAAGGAAATCACAGCAATCTCCGATGTTCCGCCACCGATATTAATAATCATATTACCTTGAGCATTATGAATAGGAATTCCAGCACCAATAGCAGCCAACAATGGCTCTTTCACAACATAGGCTGATTTTGCACCAGCTTTCACTGCTGCATCAATCACGGCGCGACGTTCAGTCGATGTCACTCCAGCAGGAATGGAAATCATGATTTCAGGCTTAAAAACCCTGACCTTGCCAGTCACCTTGTTGATAAAATATTTTAGCATTGCTTCTGTCACACGATAATCAGCAATAACACCATCCTTCATGGGACGAGATGCCACAATATTGTCAGGTGTGCGACCAAGCATTTCCCTTGCTTGATTGCCAACCGCCAAAACAATATTGTCCAATGGCGAAACAGCCACCACAGATGGCTCATTAACAACAATTCCTTTGCCAGGAATAAAAACCAAAGTGTTTGCAGTTCCAAGATCAATTCCTATCCTCCTGATAAACATAATCGTAAAAATTTCAAATTATAAATTTTAAATTCTAAATCAATTTCCAATTCCTAATTTTTAAATTCCGAAACCCTGAAATTACCATTTTCCAATTTTCTTTTTTCTCTGCTCATTATTTTTTCATGTTTCTTCCAGAAAGCTTTTTCAAATTCTTCCACACTCACACCAATACTGATCATGTTTCCCAAAATCAAATTCATCAAATCAATATTCTCCTCAATAAAATCCTCTTTAGATTTTCCTTTTGTCACTGCTTGTGCCAACTCACCTAGTTCTTCTGTCATCAAATTCAAGCGAAAAGTCATCTCCTCATTGTTTGTCCCTTTCATTTCATTCTTTGCGTGAAATTCAGCAATGGCATTATAGAATTTTTTCATAAAAATAATATGCAAATTTCGTGAATCTATTTCATCTTGAGGCAACAGCGAACGAGAGTGAGGTCTTAGCTTTTGATTATTAACTCCTTAATCAAAAGCGTGCCGAAAGAGGAAATAGATGAGCAGAAATTTGCTCAATCAAAAAACTTCATTTCTCAATTCTCTTAATATCAGCTCCCAATTTTGCCAGCCTTTCTTCAATTTTTTCGTATCCTCGATCAACTTGATAAATCTCTTCAATTGTTGAAGTTCCTTTGGCACAAAGCGCCGCAATGATGAGTGATGCTCCAGCTCGCAAGTCGAAACTTTTGATTGAACTTCCACGAAGTGCAATTGGACCAGAAATCAAAGCTTGATGTGGATTCAAAATTTTGGAATCAGCTCCCATTTTTTCAAGCTCGCTCAGATAGTTAAATCTTCCTTCAAAAATTGTGTCAAAAATCATGGTTTGTCCTTTGGCTTGAGTTGCCAACACGCCCAATGGCTGCTGCACATCAGAAGGAACTCCGGGATATGTGCGAGTGTCAATTTTTTCAATTGCTTTCAAATTGTCATTTGGCAAAACAGTGATAGAATCATTTTCAATCTTAAAATCTGCGCCAAATTGCCTAAGTCTTTCCAATACAATATCCAGATTATCTTCTCTTGCGCCACGCACAGTGATTGGACTTTTGGTTGCCACGCCCATGATCAAAAATGTTGCAGCCTCATTTGCATCAGGAATAATCTCATGCAATGCTCCTTGCAAATTTTGACTACCAACAATTTCAAGTGTGTGAGTTCCTAGTCCTGAAATTTTTGCACCCATAGAAATCAAAAATCTTCCCAAATCCTCCACATGTGGTTCAGCTGCAGCAATTTTGATGATGGTTTTTTCAGGCAAAGATGCAGCCAGCATCATCGCATTTTCCGTAGCTGTGACTGAAAATTCTTGCAGCACAACTTTGCCAGCTTTTCGAGAGCTTGCATCAACAACATAATTGCATTCATCTTGCACAATTTTCACGCCCATTTTTTCAAGCGCATCAAAATGTGTTCCCACTGGACGTTTGCCGATGGTGCATCCGCCAGGATGAGCAATGTTGAATTTATCAGTGCGAGCAGAGAGCGAACCAAGCAGCAAAATCGAAGAGCGCAATTTTTTCACTGTGTGCAAATCTATTTTTGCAGCATCCAAATCTTTAGCACAAATTCGCACAGTCCTTTCACCTTCCCAAGCAACCGAAACATTCATGCTTTGCAAAATTTCAAGCATGCGATATACATCCTCAATCAAGGGGATGTTTGAAATGACACACTCTCCAGCTGTGAGAACAGTTGCAGCCAAAATTGGAGTTGTTGCATTTTTTGATCCCCTCACATCAATTGTCCCTGAAAGCTTTTTGCCTCCAGTAATTTCAAAATATTCCATAAAATTTATTATATAGTAATAATCCTTTTTTTCAAGTATTTTTCAGTCTTATTTTAATTTTGTTGCCGCCTCCCTGAATTTGTCACCGCGATCAAATTCATTGGCAAAAAGGCCAAAGCTGGCAGCTCCAGGTGAAAGCAGCACGATGTCACCAGCATCAGCAAGCTGTTTGGCTTTGGAAACAGCGTCATGCATAGAAGAAACAACAACAATTTCCTTCAAAAAATCTTCATCAGCAATTTTCTTGAGTTTTTCCATGATCTTGTCAGTAGCAGTGCCACTAAGCAAAATCAAGTTTTTGGTTTTTTCAAAAATCTCTTGGGCAAAATTTCCAAAATCAAGGTTTTTGTCTGTCCCGCCAGCAATAAGCACTATCGTTTTTTCAAAAGCATTAAGAGCGGAAATGGCAGCGTCTGGAATTGTGGCAGCGGTGTCGTTGTAATATTTCACACCGCCAAGTTCTCGCACAAATTCCAAGCGATGAGCAACACCCTTGAGTTGCGGCAAAGCTTTTTTAATTTCACTATCGCTCAGCCCATAGGCATATACCGCGCCAATAGCAGCCATCACATTGGAAAGATTGTGCTTACCTGGAATTAAAATATTTTTAATTGCCGCCAGCTTTTTCACATCAATTCCATTATTCAAATAAATAGCCTCATCTTCAATGAAAACACTGCGACTTTTTTTGAGTGGCTCATAGGAAAACTTGATTAATTGTGATGGAGCCTCCTTGCAAGCATCTTTCAATGCCTGATCGTCATAATTAAACACCAACCAATCCTTAGGTTTTTGATTTGCAAAAATATATTTCTTGTCTTGAAAATATTTTTCCATGGTTCCATAATAGTTTAAATGATCCTTCATGATGTTTTTGAAAACAGCAATATGCGGACTCAATTTTGCTCGCCCCAAAGCTGAAAGTCTCCAACTAGAAAGTTCAAAAACAACAATAGAGTCTTTTTTTAGCAATAGTAACTTGTCCAAGACAGAAACCTGACCAATTCCGATTTTTATTGGATTTTTTCCGGCAGACTTTAGAATTTCATAAATTAGTGTGGCAGTTGTGGTTTTGCCTTTTGTGCCAGTGACTCCGATAATCTTATTTTTGCATAACTTAAAAAACAGACTGGAGTCCATTTCTACTGGCACTTTGTTTTCAAGGGCAAATTTAATATGCTTGTCCGTCCATGGAGCAGCAGGATTTTTGACAATCATGTCAGCATTAGAAAAATCCTCCATGCGATGTTGTCCAAGCACATATTGAATATTTTTGATTCCCTTGAGCTTTTCTAAGGAAGCACTCAGCTGCTCTTTTGTTCGAAGATCAGTGGCAATAACCTTGGCTCCTTGCATAGCCAAAAATTTCACAGTTCCCACTCCACCACCATGCAGACCAATACCCATTACGGTTATTTTCTTTCCCTTAAAAAAAGATAATTCCATATGTTTTAAAATTCAAGAAATGAAGTTTTTCTGCGAATAACCTCCCCAGATCGAAACTGTGTTATCAAACCATTTTTGACTGTCAATTGACCATTGACAATGACCCATTCAACACCCTGAGAATATTGATAAGGATCTTCAACTGTGGCCATGTCCTTAATTTTTGCAGGATCAAACACGATCACATCAGCATGATTACCCTCTGCCAATATTCCACGCTTTGCAATATTAAATTTTTCAGCAGGAAGTCCACTCATTTTGTGCACAGCCTCTTCCCAACCAACAACACCACGCTCTTTGACGTATTGAGCAAGTACTCTTGGAAAAGAGCCGAAATTACGTGGATGCACAATCTCACCAGTTCCACGATGCTGCAAATTATAGCCAGAACCATTGGAAGATATAATTGAAAAAGGATTTATTACTGCCTTATCAACATTTTTTTCGCTAAGCACTTCCATCATAGTAACCACGCGACCCTCACTAGCAATCAAAACATCAATAATGGCATCTTCCACGCTCTTGTTTTGAAATTCAGCAATTTCAGTAATTTTTTTGTGATTTAATTCTTTGTCCAAAGATGAAATTGAAATGATAACTTTCGAATAATCATTGCCACTTTCTTTCATGTCCTTAATTGCACGCTTGCGCATGTCTTCGTCCTTAAGACGCGAAAGCATGATGTTGCGACCACCTTCAGTGACCCAATCAGGCAACAAAATATAGAGCACACTGCCGGTTGAAGTGTATGGATATACATCAAAATGAACATTAATGCCACTTGTGCGTGCAGTTTCAATCAAATTCAAAGCTTCTTCCATTAATGGCCAATTCTTTTTCCCCATAGCTTTCAAATGTGAAATTTGCAACCTGACACCTGTCTCTTGTGCAATTCTAATCGCTTCTTCAATTGCTTTGATCAAATCATCACCCTCGCCTCTAATGTGTGTAGTATAGACACCGTCATATTTCTTGACTATTTCAGCCAATTCAGCAATTTCACGAGATGATGCCAGTTTTGCATGCGTATAAACCAAGCCAGTTGAAAAACCAAGCGCACCATCTTTCATTGATTGGGTTAGCATTTTTTTCATGACCAACATTTCAGCAGGACTAATGTCTCGCACCTCATCTCCAACTAATCCGCGTCTAAGTGTTCCATGTCCAACCAATGAAGCAAAATTCAAAGCAATATTTTTCTTTTCAACCTCAGCCAAAAATTCCTTCATGGAAAGCCAATTGAAACTAACATTTTTCATGTCAGTCCATTTTTGGATTGATTTCATCACTTCATGACTCGCCAATGGAGCCAAGGATGTTCCACAGTTTCCACCAACAATAGTCGTCACACCTTGATATAGTAAACTTTCAAGAGCTGGATCCAAAAACAAGCGCCAATATGTGTCTGAATGATTGTTAACATCAATAAAACCAGGAGAAACATATTTTCCAGTTGCATCAACTTCAATTTGAGCCTGTTCGTTGTGCAAATCTCCAATTTCAGCAATCATGCCTTCTTTGATTCCTAAGTCGCCACGAAACATAGGTTTGCCACTACCGTCAATGATTGTGCCATTTTTTATTAGGATATCAAGCATATTTTTTATTTTAATAAGTGTTTACTTTATAGCTAAATTCTAACATTTTTAATGTTAAATGCCAAGCAAAATACTCAAAAAAAATTTACGTTTTTTATATCCATTTTTTTGCTTCCAAGCCAAGTCTTGCCGCTTCACGTTGAGCTTCTTGCTTTGAATTTCCTTCGCCCTCTGCCACCAATTCATCAGCAAGATAAACGCCAACCACAAAGTGTTTGTCGTGATCAGGTCCCCATTCCTTCATCACGCGATACGATGGAGTGACTTTGCTATTTTCCTGCGCCTTCTCTTGAAAATAACTTTTTGGATCAAGGTATAATTTTTTTTCAATAATCTCGGTCAATCTGGTTGCTACATTTTTCAAGACAAATTTTTTGGTCACCTCATATCCTTGATCAAGATAAATAGCGCCAATAATGGCTTCCAATGCGTTTGCCAGTAAGTATTGACGAGCTCTCCCTTTGTCTTTTGCTTCTCCGCGACTCATGAGCAAAAATCCTTCAACTCCAATGCTTTGCGAAACACTAGCAAGCATTTCACCATTAACAAGCGCACTTCTCCAACTAGTAAGTTCGCCTTCTGGATTTTTATAATTAGCGTACAAATATTCAGTTATAATCAATTCTAAAACAGCATCACCCAAAAATTCCAAACGCTCATTGTGATCAAGCGCATAATCTCTGTTTTCATTTAAGTAACTTCGATGCGTCACTGCCTGTCTCAAAATTTCAATATTTCCAAATTCAACTCCAATTTTTTTAGCTAAAGATTCGATCATAGATACAAAAACCCAAAAACCAAATAACAAAAACCAAATAAAATCAAAAGTTCAAAATCTTAATTTTTAGATTTTGATATTTAGTCATTTATTTGAAATTTGACATTTGGATTTTAGATTTGAAATAACTCAATTATATTCAGAAAGCTTATTTTTCTTCTTTTGCTTTTACTTCTTGCTCTTCTTTGTGTTTTTTTGTACTATCATCTTTCATGGGCTCACCCATTTCACGATAAATGGTTCCAAGCACGCCATTAACAAAGCGAGCACTACTGTCACCTCCAAATGTTTTGGCAAGTTCTATTGACTCATTGATTGCAACCTTTGGTGGGACTTCCCCATAATTTCCATGCATCAATTCATAAATTCCAAGACGAAGAATGTTTCGATCAATCAAGGTCACTTGATCCAATGGCCATTCAGGAGCACACTTTTCAATCAAAGCATCAATTGTTGCTCTTTTCTCCAATGTTCCCTTGGCCAAATCTTTCACAAATTCAAAATCTTCAATGCCCGGGGCAAATTCAAGCACATTGCGTCTGACAATATCATCAATCAACTCATCATGCATGCCTTGAAAATCCCACTCAAAAAGAGCCTGCATTGCAACGCTGCGCTGAAGATGTCTATTTGCCATAAATGATATTTATTTTATACAACTTAAGTACTTATAAGATGCTTATTTCTTTTTTGCTACTTTTTTGATAGTGTTTACAACTTCATTTCCTTTGTAAAAACCACAATGAGTGCAAACTCTGTGTGAAAGTTTTTCCTTGCCGCATTTTGAACATGTTTGAGTTTTGATTGGCTCAATTGCGAAACGATCTCTTTTTGCATCTCGTCTTTGTTTGGTGTGCCTCTGTTTTGGTACTGACATAGTTTAGTCAAAAGTTCTTAAAGTTTGTAAAGTTCGTAAAGCTACTAACAAATGCCTTATATTGCGCTCTTTACAGACCTAAGAACCACTACAAATAAATATTAAAAATACAACGTCATAATAGCATGGCATTTGTGATTTGGCAATAGTTACGCCATTTTTAAGGCTTTTTTGACTGGCGCAAAGCTTTTGCGATGAATTTCACATGGACCATACTCAAAAAGAGCTTCCATGTGTACCTTTGTTCCATAGCCTTTGTGCTTATCTAAGCCATATTGTGGATATTTTTTATGCATTTTTTCCATCATGCGGTCGCGTGTTACCTTTGCCACAATTGAAGCGGCTGAAATAGACTTCACTAATCTATCTCCGCCAATTACAGCATATTGTTCCATGGAAAGATTTGGAATTTGTTTGTTGCCGTCAACTAAGATGATGTATTTTGGCTCTTTTCCTGACCAAATTTGTTGACTAATATTTCTTTTGAGCTCCAAGATTGCTTTTTTCATGGAAAGAAAACTGGCTTCCAGGATATTAATTCGGTCAATTGTTTCGTGATCGCAAAGACCGATGCCCAAGTAAAAATGCTCACCAATAAAATCAAAAATCTCCCCTCGCTGTTTTTCTGAGACTTTTTTGGAATCCCTAATGAGGTCAAATTGTTTTTGCTTTTCAATTGGAATTTCAAAATTAGGATTCTTGAACATTGCAGCGCAGGCTAGTACTGGTCCGCAAAGCGGACCTCTGCCAACTTCATCAGTTCCAATGATGTGCGTGAAGCCTTGTTTGGCAAAATCTTTTTCCAAAATAAAAGTTGATGTTTCCATATATAAATACTATAACTTATTTGCCACTTTGCATAATACAAAAAAATACAGCACGAGTTGGCCGTATTTTTGATTATTTCAAGAAAAAAGTTATTCTGTTTTTTTAAGATACTTGGCTAGTGCTAGCTTTGCAGGAGCAATGCTTACAACTGGTCCACCCTCGCAATGCAAATAATAACCTTTGATTATAAGTGTTTCTGGTTTTTCATCAGTAGCCTTTTTTAATTTAGCAATTAAGGCAGGATCAGCATCTGCAATTTTTAGCAATTCATTGACATTCTTTCCCTTGTCATCCGTGATTTGAACTGGCAAGCCAATCAAGTCATCTTTTGCCACTTTAAACAACCATTCCTTTTTTTCACCAACAACTGAGTCCAAAACATATCTTCCACGCAAGGCAACTTCACCGTCATACATATGACCTTTGCATGGATCTTTTTGGAAGTTTTGAGTGAGCTCATCAACATTCCCCTGATCGACACTTCCATTAGCAACATCTTGATTTTTTGAATCCTCTACACTTGGGGTATTATTAGTAATAGCCATTTGTTTCCTATTTTCAACCAAAAATATTCCACCGATAACAATTGCCAGCAAAACTATTATTCCAATTGCAAACTCACTTGCTATTTTTTTGTTCATTTTTATTTTATCTGCAAACTAATAACGCAGAAAATTAATTTATTACAGGACTAATTACATGCTAAGATTATAACATTAACAATGGCTTCTGTAAAAAAATAAGTTATTCACAGCTTCCCTTATTTAAAGCAAAAATCAAATGTTTTCAATCTGGCAAGTCCATGCTATACTTTAAAAACTAAATTATCTTGCAAATTCCAATGGCCAAGTCCCTGGAGGATGAAGATACAAAAAAACATATGACAACAAATATTTTTTATTTTGCTTTAGCCCTATTTTATTAATAGTGGTTTTTTATTTATGAAAAAAACAGAAAAAATAAAAAAATATCTAAAAGATAATCCTTTGGCGGATAAAAAGAGGATTGCCAAAAAATTCAAACTAAACCATCTCGTGGCTTTGGATATTTTAGCTGAAATAAACAATGAATCGCCAGATGCTATTGCCAAAACTAAAAAAGAAAATAAATTTTCTTTTTTAGCGGACATTTTTAACAATAAAGTCATAAGCAACAAAAATGCCTATTTCTTTCTTTTTGGATTGGCTGGTATTTTGAGAATTTTTTATGCCTTAAAGTTAAATACTTTTCCACAGTTAAATATTGAAATATTGGATGCACAATATTATGTCGATTGGGCCAAAAAAATAAACACTTATGGAGTATTGGGTGACAAAATATTCTTCACTGAACCACTCTATGCCTATTTCCTTGCAATGATACTAAAAATCTCAACGCATGGATTAATACTAGTCAGGATTCTTCAAATGATACTTGGAAGCTTGCTACCAATTGTGATTATGAAAATTGGAGAAAAGATTTTCAGCAGACCAATAGGCTTTATTGCTGGCATCATTGTAGCAGTATATGCTCCTTTTATTTTCTATGAGAATCTTATCTTAAAAACATCTTTGGAAATTTTCTCATTAGCTGGTTTTTTCTGGTTTTTTCTTTTTATGCTAGAAAAAAAATCCAACAAGACCTATCTTATTGGAGGATTATTACTGGGAATACTGTCACTCATAAAAGGAAATAATATAATATTTTTTCCAGCAATTTTGTTGATTTTGTATTATTCAAAAAAACTTATCACCAAAGAAAAACGCGCGCTGTCACTTTTTTTTGCTCTTGGTTTTTTTCTAGTCATTTCACCGATAACTTTGCGCAATTATATTGTTGGGAAGGATTTTGTTCCAACAAACTATTCCATTGGAATAGTGACCTATCAAGGCAATTGGTGGGGATCTGATGGTTCCACTGCCATGGTACCAAGTTTTTTCAGACCACATCCAAAATATGAAGAAACTGATGCCAGAGAGATGGCCAATGCCTATGCCGGCAAGAATCTCTCACCCTCCAAAATATCAAGTTTTTGGATTGGAAAAGCTATTAGCGAGAGCTTTTCTGACCCGATTCGTTTTCTCAAAAATTTGTTCGTCAAACTTTTGATGCTTCTTAATTATCATGAATTAAGTGATGATTATAGTTTTGATTTTTATGCCAAATTCATCATCTTGCTAAAAGTATTACCAGGATTTCTTATTGTTTCAACCCTGGCAATTACGGGCATGCTTCTTGCTCTTTTTTCAAATGATTTGAAGTGGACTATTTCCAAAAAAACAAATACTAGCCTTCAGGAGATTTCAAAAAAAACAAAACTATTATTAAGTGTGATTGGAGTTTATGTATTGGTGCTGTTAATATCAAATATAAATTCAAGATATCGCATGCCACTGGTTCCATTTTTGTCCATTTTTTCAGCAGTGACAATTTGGCATATTTGGATAAAAATAAAAAACAAACTATGGGAATTTATCCCAATAACATCAATTTTGATAACACTATCAGCTGGACTTTCCATGTTCCCACTGCCAATTTATGGAGCAATCAATGAAGATGCCAATGCCTATCATCAAATTGGATCGTATTATATTGAAAATAAGGATTTTGAAAGAGCCAAGTTGTATTTCGAAAAAACTATAGAGATTGATAAGAATTATGCCTGGGCCTACAAAAATCTTTTCCTTATAAACATGCAAAAGGGCGATCTCAAAGAAGCTGAAAAAAATATAAAAGAAGTTATTATAATACGCTCAGATGATCTCTCCAACTACGAAAATCTTGCACTATTAAAAAATGCGCAAAAAGAATTAACAACTGAAATAAAAGATCAAATAAACAAAAGCATCAGTGATGGAACTCCGAATATTTATGATACCGATTCATATGAAGCAAGTAGATATTTGTCAGCCAAAGATAGCAAAAAAGCTGAACAATTTCTCCTTAAATCATTAGAAAAATTCAACAATCCACCAAACTCACTGATCGCACTTGCCTCCGTCAAAAGAGCTAGCAATTCAAATGATGAAGCAATTAAATACTTGTCACTAGCCATAGAAAAAAATCCATATTTACTTCCGGCCAGGTATAATCTAGCAAACATATATATCGAGCAAAAAAATTATCAACTGGCGATTCCACAACTCAAAGAGATATATGACATCACACCAGAACTTGGACAAACTTGGTCAAACCTAGCAATAGCATATATCAACACCAAAAATTCTGCCCAAGCCTCGCCAGTTATCAATGACTACATTAAAAGATATCAAGATGACCCAACCAAAAAAGAAATGGTTGATAAATTCCAAAAATTAATTTCCCAAAGCAAAACACCAACAAACTAATAATATGAAATATACACATCTTCACGTACATTCTCACTATAGCTTGCTAGATGGTCTTGGAAAAATAGATGATCTTCTTGATCGCGCCAAGGAGCTTGGCATGGAATCAATTGCACTGACTGATCACGGTGTGATGTATGGAGCAGTTGAACTTTTCATTAAAGCCAAGGAAAAAGGCATCAAAGCAATCATTGGTTGCGAAATGTATATCACCCCCAATGATTTGCACAGCAAGAATCCAATTGCAGAAGATCGCAAACGCCACCATCTAATCCTTCTAGTTAAAGATGAAGAGGGCTATCACAATCTCATGAAACTTGTTTCCATTGCACATCTTGAAGGATTTTATTACAAACCACGTATTGATAGAAAAGTTCTTCGCAAATACGCCAAAGGACTTATTGGTCTTTCGGCTTGCGTGGAAGGAGAAATTCCGTCCCAGATTATTATGGGAAATTATGATAAAGCCAAGGAGTTAGCTTTAGAATATAAGGACATTTTTGATGATGGAGGATTTTTTTTGGAGGTGCAAAGTCACGCCAAATTCTCCAATCAAGCCGTTGCCAATGAAGGAATCTTCAAATTAGCCAAGGAAGTTGATTTGCCAGTAGTGGCAACAAACGATGTGCATTATGTCAACAAAGACGATGCTAGTGCTCAAGACATTCTGCTTTGCGTGCAAACCAATCGCAAAGTATATGAATCTGATCGCATGAATTTGATGGATTTTGATTTGTCATTGCGCAGTCCTGAAGAAATTTTGGCATGCTTTCCAAACAATCCTGAAGTTCTTTCTAACACACAACTCGTTGCTGATCAATGTGATTTCAAAATAAAACTAGGAGAAACGCAATTGCCACATTTCGATGTGCCAGAAGGTCACACTGACATGTCATATTTGATTGAATTTTGCGAAAAAGGTTTAATCAAAAAATATGGAGACAAGGTTACTGAAGTACATCGAACAAGAATGGAATATGAACTTTCAGTTATTGAAAAATGCGGATATGCATCATATTTTTTGATCGTGCAAGACTTTGTTAATTGGGCCAGAGACAATGGAATTGTGGTTGGACCAGGGCGCGGAAGCGCTGCTGGTAGTATCATTGCCTATCTAACAGGCATAACAAATGTTGATCCAATTGAATATAACTTACTGTTTGAAAGATTTCTTAATCCAGAAAGAGTTTCCATGCCCGATGTCGATATGGATTTTGCTGACGACAGACGCGATGATGTGCTCAACTATGTCAGACAAAAATATGGCAATGATCATGTTTCACAAATCATAACATTTGGAACAATGGCCGCGCGCGCCGCCATTCGAGACACAGGAAGAGCATTGGGAATTCCATATGATTTTTGCAACAAGACATCTCAAATGATTCCAATGTTCACTTCCATCAAAAAAGCCTTGGAAGATGTTCCTGAATTCAAGGAACACTACAATTCAACTGTTGATGCAAGAAAATTAATCGACAGTGCCATGCGTCTTGAAGGTGTTGTTCGCCACGCTGGAATGCATGCTTGCGGAGTTGTAATCACCAAAGAACCTGTGACATATTATTCTCCAATTCAAAACATCACCGGCTCGCGCGAAGGAACTGTGACGCAGTATTCATCATCAACCAAATCATCCTATGTGGAAAAGATTGGACTGCTAAAGATGGACTTTTTGGGATTGAAAAATTTAACAATCATTCAAAACACTCTGCGCATCGTCAAAAAAACCAAAGGCATCGATATTGATATCGACACCATTCCAATTGATGATGAACTTACCTATAAATTGCTGCAAGAAGCACGCACAACTGGAGTTTTTCAATTTGAAAGTTCCGGCATGAAAAGATATTTGAAATTATTGAAACCAACAATTATTGAAGACATCATCGCCATGGTGGCACTTTATCGTCCTGGTCCTATGGATTGGATTCCTGATTTTATTTCTGGCAAACATGGACGAAAAATAAAATACGTTCACCCAAAACTAGAACCAATTTTGAAAAATACTTATGGCGTGGCTGTTTATCAAGAACAAGTTATGCAAATAGCCAGGGATTTGGCAGGTTTTACTATGGGCGAAGCTGATGTGCTCAGAAAGGCTATGGGTAAAAAAATCTTTGAACTCATTAAAGAGCAGAAAATAAAATTTGTGGAAGGTTGCATTGCCAATGGAAGCACCAAGGAAATTGCAGAAAAAGTTTTTTCGTTCATTGAACCTTTTGCTGGTTATGGATTCAATCGCTCTCATGCTGCCTGCTATGGAATTATTGGCTATCAAACAGCCTATCTTAAGGCGCACTTCCCATCTGCATTTATGGCGGCCTTGCAAACATCAGATCAAGACAACATTGATCGAATCGCCATTGAAGCTGCCGAATGTCATGACATGGGAATCAAAGTTTTGGCACCAAATGTCAACGAAAGTTTTGAAGACTTTGCTGTTATTACAGAAGATGATGGATCAGAAAAAATACGTTTTGGATTTAATGCAATTAAAAACGTGGGAGGAGTTATTGCAGCTGAAATTGTGGCAGAAAGAAAGAGAAATGGAAAATTCAAATCACTTGGAGATTTCTTGGAGCGTGTTGAAACAAAGGATCTCAACAAAAAATCAATCGATGCACTGGCAAAAGTTGGAGCATTAGATGAACTTGGAGAAAGAAATCAAATCGTTCAAAGCATGGAACAGATTTTGATGTTCACAAAAAGCGTACAAAAATCCAAAAATTCCAATCAAGTTAGTCTTTTCGGTGAGGCAATCCTAGAAACACCACAAGTGCCACTGCTTGAAGTTGATCCGGCCTCAAAAAGACAACAACTGCAATGGGAAAAAGAATTATTAGGACTATATGTCTCTGGTCATCCAGTAAAAGAATATCAATCATATATCGACAAGGTTGCAGTGTCGTTGGACAAATTGGCGCCAGAACTGGTTGGACAAAAAATTGCAGTTGGAGGCGTTATTCAAAAAATTCAAAAAATTCTTACCAAGCGTCAGGAAACAATGCTTTTTGTGATGCTTGAAGACACACGAGGAAAAATCGAACTTCTTGTTTTTCCAAAAGTTCTTGAGCGCATTGCAAGTGTTTGGGAGGAAGAACGCATGATCATTGCCGAAGGCAGACTCTCAGATAAAGACGGAGTATACAAATTAATTGTTGATGAAGCAAAAGAACTTAATCGAGGTGAAATTGAAAATTATTTGCGCGTTGAGGCCACCAAGAAAATATATAACACGCCTGACAACCATGATGATGACAATCAACCACCAACAAGTGGTGTGCCATATCCAACAGATCAAAATTCACCCCAAGAACAATTAGCAAATCAAAAATTAATAGTCACACTTCCCTCTAATGCCACCCCTGAAATAATTCACAATCTTTCCAGGTTTTTCAACACTTGCACATCTGGCTCATGCAAGGTTTTTCTTCATCACCAGGCCAACAAACTGGAAACACCCTTTTGCATTGAAAACAGTCCAAATTTGATTGGAGAAATAAAAAAACTAATTCAAGGCGGCAGCGCTGAATTGGCCTAAAAAATTCATAACAAATTATTTAGCTTTTTATGTATACTTGTTTTTTTGCTTGCCTTTCGTTTGCTGTGCTCACATGGAAGCCGCAAAAAACAATATACATGAAAAAATAAAAATTATTCCAAAGAATAAGGAAAAGCATCCAGCAATTCCGCTGAATAATAAAATTCATAAGCAAGTGAACCAAAACTATATTTTGACTCTCCAACAGTGATCTGACTTCCTCCAACTTTTGGATTGGCATTTGGCTGTGATTGAGGAAAACCAACATTAAAAAGTGTGCCCACAATTTCTGGGCGATATTTGATATCATAGCCAGCCTTTTCCCATTGACTCATCATTTGTTTTAAATATATCGCGCCGTAAAGATAAGAAAAATAGTGCGTGTTTTCAGTCAAACGATCATAACGCTTGTCGGCATCATCCTCATTTTCAAAGTCCAACTTATGTTCAAATTCGGGACCCAAATAATAAGGTGAATTTTTGTCTTTCAGGTGATTTTCAGTTTCAATGGCTGTATTCTCCTTGATTCCCATGATTCCCAAAGAGATTTTGTTAGCATTTCCAAGAATCTTGAGTGGCTCAAAAAATTTCTTAAAAAGTTCCCTATTACTATTAAACAAACGAACTTGCTCTACGATTGCACAAGAAACCAACAATCGCGGCTCAATGCCAACAACGCCGGCAGCTCTGTCAATCACATCCTTATCTTTAACTATTGCCTCTCTGATTGTTTTCCATTGGTCATTATCCATCCATGGAAAAATCGTAGCACTTTGAATTCCCATATATTTCTTGCTGATCAAATCATCATCAGCTTCAACATTTTTGTTATCACAAACAGCAAAGACATCACTGCTATATTTTGCCTCAATTCTGAGTCTAGCCGCTAAAATCATTTTGGAAACCAAAACATCTGAATCTGTTTTTTGATAATTTTCTATTATTTTTACTGCAGCCTCAGGTGCATTTTTGCCAATAATATCTATTTGGCAATAATTTTTTGACTTCACAGCTTTCTTTGCTGCAAGATTATTCATCTGCAAAGACAGGTCATCCAGAGAGTTTTTAATTAAAATATCCTTACCATTTTCAGTGCCCGCCCTCACAACACTTGCTTTTACATTTTTTCCCATAACAACCTCTTCAAATCTTTGACTATTGCTGTCAATCACACCTTTCACATCAGTAAAATGAAAGCGAATAGCAAAAAAACCCACAACCAAAACAAAGCCAATCAAAGCAAAAACATGCAGACAATATATATAGCTATTATAAAAAAATGTTTTAATACTATTTTTCATATTTCAATATTACCATATTTCATAATTATCTCGAAAAATGCTTGATTTATCCCTTAAATACTGTAGAATATAAGCATACAAAAAAACAATATTATCAAATTAAGTCCTAAAAAACATATTTTTATGCAAAATACCGAAAATAAGCTAAATCTATTACGTCATTCCACTGCACATGTTTTAGCGGCCGCTGTCTTGGAAATGTTTCCTGAAGCTAAATTTGGCATTGGACCAGCCATTGATAATGGTTTTTATTATGACTTCGAGCTTCCAAGAACCTTGATTCCCGAGGACCTTCCACTACTGGAAGAAAAAATGAAAAGTATCATAAAACAAAACAGCATTTTTGAAAAAACCGACGTTTCAGTTGAAGAAGCCTTGAATCAGTTCAGGGCACTTGATCAGAACTTGAAACTTGAACTTATTGATGATCTCCACAAGAGTGGCAACGAAACCGTTACGATATATAAATCTGGAAACTTTGTTGATCTTTGCAGTGGTCCACACCTTGAGTCAACAGGAAAAATTGATCAACGCGCTTTTGCTTTGACAAAAATTTCCGGAGCATATTGGAAAGCAGATGCACAAAAACAACAACTGCAAAGAATTTATGGTGTTGTTTTTGAAAACAAGGAAAAACTCAAAGAATATTTCAACTTAGTGGAAGAGGCAGCCAAAAGAGATCATCGCAAGCTTGGCAAAGAATTGGACCTGTTTTGCTTTTCTGATTTGGTTGGACCAGGCCTACCATTACTTACACCAAATGGAACAATCATTAAAGATGAACTGCAAAAACACATTGAAAAAGTTTGTCGTGTTTATGGTTTTCAAAAAGTCTCCACCCCACATCTTTCCAAAATTGATTTGTATGAAAAATCAGGACATGCTCAAAAATTTGGAGATGAACTTTTTCAGGTTACCTCTCACTACAAGCAAAACTATGTCATGAAGCCAGTGCAATGCCCTCACCAAACTCAAATTTTTGCTTCAAAATCTCGTTCATATCGCGACCTCCCTATTCGCTACATGGAATCAGAGAAACAATATCGCGATGAAAAACCAGGAGAAATTGGTGGATTGCAAAGAGTTATTGCTATTACAGTTGAAGATGGTCATAGCTTTTGCACAGTTGATCAGGTCAAGCAAGAAGTAAAAAACATGGTTGAAATTATTCAAAATTTCTACACCTCGCTTGGCATGTGGGAAAATCACAGCGTTTCCTTGTCAGTTCGAGATTATGCGCATCCAGAAAAATATATTGGCGAAACTTCCGATTGGGATCTTTGCGAAAAAATGTTGCAAGATATTTCAGACGAGATGGGATTAAATGCTATCAAGCATGAAGGTGAAGCAGCTCTCTACGGTCCAAAACTAGATTTTATGTTCAAGGATTCACTAGGAAAAGAAATTCAAATTCCCACAGTTCAATTGGATTTTGCCACACCAAAGAGATTTGATTTGGAATACACAAACAATGAAGGAACAAAATCAACCCCAGTAATGGTTCATCGTGCCATTCTTGGATCATATGAAAGATTCATGATGCTTTTGATTGAGCATTTTGCTGGCGCATTTCCACTATGGCTATCACCTGTTCAAGTTTCAGTTTTGCCAATTTCAGAAAAATTTGCAGACTATGCCAAGGAAGTTAAAAATATTTTACTTGAGCAGGATATTAGAGTTAATTTAAATGACAAAGCTGAGTCACTTGGCAAGCGTATCTCAGAGGAAGAAAAAGCAAAGACTCCCTATATCATTGTTATTGGAGAAAAAGAAACTGCTGACAAAACAGTCGCTATTCGAACAAGAGGAATCCGAGAGCAACAAACAATTCCAACTAATGATTTTGTTGAAAAAATATTAACCGAAATCAAAGAAAAGAAATAATGAAATATTTCATCAAAACATTTGGTTGCCAGATGAATGTTTCAGACAGTGAAAGATTGGCAACTTTTTTGGAGAAAAATAATTACACAGAATCATCCTTGATTTCAGAGGCTGATTTGGTTATTTTCAATACCTGCGGAATCAAACAAACTGCAGAAAATCGCGCCTATAGCATGATCAATAATTTGCGCAAAGCTGAGCTAAAAATCAAAAACCAAAAGACAAAGAATATTGTCATGACAGGCTGTCTCGCGCATCGAGCTGATGTGCAAAAACGCATGCAAAAAAAGGTTGATCTTTTCACTGAAATTAAAAATTTCGAAAAAGATTTTGAAAAAATATCAAAAAATTCTATTCTAGATAATCGGGATTATTTAAGTACAATACCAAAACATTCAAATAATTTTCAGGCCTATGTGCCGATCATGACCGGTTGCAACAATTTTTGCACCTATTGTGTTGTTCCCTATGCTCGCGGACGTGAAGTTTCTAGGCCTGCAGAAGAAATACTTTCAGAAATAGAAAAATTAGTTGCCAATGGATACAAGAACATTATCCTGCTTGGTCAAAACGTAAACTCATATCTAGACCACAAAACAAATTTTCCAAAACTTCTAAAAAAAATTAATGCTATTAGTGGAAAATTCTGGATTCAATTTATATCTTCTCATCCAAAAGATATGGATGATGAGCTCATTGCGACTGTCACAAAACTAAAAAAGGTGTGCGAATGGATACACCTTCCAATGCAGGCCGGCAATGATGAAATTTTGCAAAAAATGAATCGCAAATACACAGCAAAACATTATCTAGGAAGAATTAGAAAAATAAAAGCTGAATTTAAAAAAAATAAACCAGCAACATTGTTTTCAATTTCATCAGACATCATTGTTGGCTTCCCAACCGAATCAAAAGCTCAATTCCTGGACAGTGCCGAGGTCATGGAAAAATCAAAATTTGACATGGTATTTTTTGGACAATTTTCTCCAAGACCAGGCACCGTGGCCTGGAAATTAAAAGATGATGTCACTCAAGAAGAAAAAACTTGGCGCGAAAATTTTCTAAATGAAATTCTCAAAAAAACAACACTTGTAAACAACAATAAATATATTGGAAAAGTTTTGGAAGTTCTCATTGAAAAAGAAAAAGATGGCCACTATTTTGGAAAAACCAGAACGCAAAAAAATGTAAAAATCAAAAACACAAAAAAAGATTTGATTGGAAAATTTGTAAAAGCCAAAATAACCAAAGCCAATATTTGGAATCTCGAAGCAACAATATAGCTGGAAATGAAAAAGACTAATTCGTTGAATTAGTCTTTTTTGTTTTATAGTGAAAATCTTTCTAATTGCAAAAATAATTCATCAAATATTATTGGCTTTTGAATAAAGCCATCAAAAATACCACCAGAAACAATAAGATCGCCTGACAAGCCAAATGTTCCACTTATTAAAATTACTGGAATATTTGAAATTTCTTTAATCTTTTCACACAATCTCAAACCATCATCACGTCGAGGCATGCACAAATCAGTTAGAACAATATCAAATAGATCACATTCATTCCTGAAAATTTCAAATGCCTCAAATCCGTCAGCAGCAGAAACAACATGATGACCATGCTTTCTCAATAGATTACCGAGAGTAATGCGGACAAGTTCATCGTCATCAACCTGCAGAATTCTACCTTTTTTCATGGATAACTCCTCTTTCAAAAAAATAGCCACCATTGAATTATTATTTTTTGGAAAATTTAACCAAATTTGATTTCTTTGCTACTTCCTCCTTAATGGTTTTGCAACTAATTGAATCAATTAGTGACATAGCATATGTATAAATAAATTTACCCTGCCCGCCACAATCGAAACATGCTTCACTAGCTTCTGCGAAAAATCTTTGATATTGGTTGTATTCATCTTTTAATACAACATCTTGCCTTTCCAGTTCTACTGCAAAGTAGTCTTCAAATTTCAGAAATTGTTCACCAATAGAACCCAAAATCATGGCTTTTTCCATTGCAGACTGACATTTTGCACATTGTTGGCACATTTTTCCCAAAAATCCGATCACTCTGTACGATTCTTGCATAAGAAACCTCCTTTTTTAATGAGCATTTACATCTATCAATAAGGCTAGTATACTCCAAAGTAATGAAAAAACAAGCTCAAAAAATTGTCGTGGTGATGGGTCCAACAGCCTCCGGAAAATCAGGAATGGCTATTTTGATTGCCAAAAAATACAATGGTGAAATAATCTCAGCTGACAGTCGACAAGTCTATATGGGCTTAGATATCGGAAGTGGAAAAGTTTCAAGACAACAGACAAAATACAACATGCAAAATACAAAAAATATAGAATACATTTCCGAAGGAATTGTGCATCATCTTATTGATGTTGCAAATCCAATGGATGATTTCAATATTTCACACTTTAAAACATCAGCAAGTATTGCCATTGAAAAAATAATAGCAAAAGGAAAGCTTCCAATCATCTGCGGTGGAACGTCTTTTTGGATTGATTCAATAACAAAAAACACCTTTATCCCGGAAGTTGCTCCTGATCATGCCCTGCGAGCAACACTGGAAAATAATAGCATTGAAGAATTATTTTCAATGTTGCAAGAACTTGACCAGGAAAGAGCCCAAAATATTGATCAAAAAAACAAAGTCAGATTGATTCGTGCAATTGAAATTTGCAAAGCACTTGGAAAAGTTCCGAAAAACAATGAAAACTCTTATCAATCAAAAGCCAATTCGAAATACAATTTTTTACAAATTGGAATTTTGATAGACAGAACGCAATTAAATGAAAAAATAAAAACCAGATTAGAAGAAAGATTTGCAGATGAAATGATTCAAGAAGTAGAAGGACTACTAAAAAACAACATCTCTCCAGCATGGCTAGAAAGAATTGGTCTTGAATATCGCTGGATTAACAGGTATCTTCAAGGCAATGTCCAACTAGATGAAATGCAAAAATTGCTCTATTTTGACATCATTCACTACGCCAAAAGGCAGATGACATGGCTCAAGAGAAACACTGATATTATCTGGATAAAAGACTATGGTGAAGCCGAAAAAGAAATGGAGAAATTCCTAAAATAACCACAATTATTGACAAAAAAACAGATATCTGGTAGAAATATAAGTCAGTAAAAATCTAGTTATTTAAAAAGGAGGTGATTGCAATGAAGAGCTTGGCTGCAGAAATATTCAACAGCACGATAGGAAAGATTGATAGCCTTTCTATATCAGACTATCAAGATGAATCGACATCAATAAACATCAAATTGCTTCGTGATGCCGACACAGTTTCTTTTGTTCAGGGAATATGCCTGAAAACGACAAATCAGGAAGGAGAAATAATTCTTGAGGCTGGAATTGCAACACTCTTAAAAAGAGCAAATCTCTCAATTTCAAAAAAGATAATAGAAACAGAGAAATCAGGAATATTAATTGTGCCATTTTCAGCAGAAAGTGGAGTCGCCAAAAGCAGCAGAGTGAAACTATATTTTGCGATGAATGGTAGGATATTATCGAGAGAATATGCACTATAACAAAAAAGGCAATCCCAATTGGGTTTGCCTTTTGTCTTTTTATACAACTTTTATTGTTTTTTCATTTTCAATCTGGTCTTATTTATTTTCAAACTATCCAGCATAACCATAGCATCATTCAGTCGACCTAAAATCTTAGGAAAGTTATCTTCTTTATACAATCTATTTATACTGTTCAATCTCCTTTCAACATCATCAACCTGCGTTTCATAGGTGTGCTCACTTAGTGCTATTTTTTCTGGTCTGACTTTATTTTCACTTAAATCACTAGCAAGTTTTGTCAGCACTGCAATATCATTCTCAACAGCACTCAATGCAGTTTCAAAGTTTTCCTTTATAACCTCCTTTGTTTCAACATCATCACCTTCAAATTTAGTATTCTCAGCCTTCAATGCCCTTTTTGCTGTCTCATTTTGTATAGCACTAGTTGCCTCCAAAGCTTTCTCATGGCTTATATCTTCATTGCCTTCAACATCCTTAATTGGGGAAACTTTTCCATATTTATAATCTTCGATAGACATATTTTTTGTTTATTAAATTAATTTATTTTTTAGTAACTCCAAAACAACTTGTGGATTTGCTTTTCCGCCACTCTCCTTCATTACCTGACCCATCAAAAATTTGAGTGCGTTTTCCTTTCCTGCTTTATAATCTTCTACTGATTTTGGATTATCCGCAAGAACTTTGTCCACCACTGCTCCAAGCGCATCGCCATCATCCATTTGGGCAAGATTTTTTTCTTCAATAATCTGCGATGGATCGCCGCCGGTGTGATACATTTCCTTGAGCACGGTTTGTGCCGCACTTGAATTTATTTTTCCATCTGCCACCAAACCAATCAATTCAGCATAATTTTCAGCTGATATTTTCAAATCAGCCATTTTGTGATTATTTTCAGCCAAATGCTTTCGAACCTCAGAAATCAAATAATTCACAGCAAGCTTGATTGCCTTTTCACTCTCAGCAGCAACCTCTCGTGAAACAATTTTCTCCTTCAATTCTCCAACCACCTGCTCAAAATATTCAGCCAAATCACTTTCAGCTGTCAAAACAAGAATATCGGCTTTGTTCAAACCATATTCACCAGCAAACCTCTCTTCTTTTTGTGCTGGAAGCTCTGGCAGCTTGGCTTTCAAGCTTTCGACATAGGCAGCTGAAAATTCCATTGGTGGAATGTCTGGCTCAGGAAAATATCGATAATCATGTGCAGATTCTTTTTTTCTTTGCGACACTGTCACGTTTTTCACACTATCCCAACCACGAGTTTCTTGCACTAATTTTTCACCATTTTCCAAGGCTTCGGTTTGACGCTCAATTTCATAGTTAATAGCCTTTTCCACAAAACGGAAAGAATTGATGTTTTTCACTTCAACCTTGGTTCCACTCAATTTTGGCTCCCCTTCTTTGTGAAGTGACAAATTCACCTCACAGCGCATGTTGCCTTTTTCCATGTCAGCATCTGAAATTCCCAAATATCGGCAAATTTGCTGCAATCTTGTGCAAAAAATACGAGCTTGCTCGCCATTTTCAATGTCAGGTTCAGTTACAAGCTCCATTAGTGGCACTCCAGCACGATTATAGTCAACCAGGGTATAATCTGCTCCATCCGGATGAATAAGCTTGCCTGTGTCCTCCTCAAGATGAATACGCGTCACCCCAATCAGTTTCTTCTGTCCATCAGCAGTTTCTATTTCCATGTTCCCAAGGCCACAAAGAGGCTGATCATATTGAGAAATCTGATAACCCTTCGGAAGGTCTGGATAGAAATAATTTTTTCGATCAAACTTTGATTTTAAGTTCAATTCACAATTAAGAGCCAATCCTGCCAATTGCACAAACTCAATTGCCTGCTGATTTGGCACCGGCAAAGTCCCTGGCTGCGCTGTGCAAACAGGACAGATGTGCACATTTGGTTGTTTCTCATGTCCAAGTCCATTTTTGGAATTACAAAACATTTTCGACTTTGTTTTGAGCTCCACATGAACCTCCATGCCAATAACTGGGATATATTTGGTCATAATTTTATAATTATCGTTTTTAGTAAGAATTATTTTAATACAAAATTTCCTTAATTTATTTCATTGCTCAAATTTCCAAATCTCAATTTCCAATTTCCAACAAAATTCCAATGTATCAATTTTCAAAATTAAATTCATTTAAGAGCTTATTTGGCATTTGCAATTTGGATTTTGAAATTACCTACTATCTATTGTCTCCATTACCATTAATAACACCACGATTCATCCTACTTTGCAACTTTTCAATATTAAACTGTGCAACTTCATCCAATGACAATTTCAGCTCACTTGAAAGCTGCGAAACATACCACAAAACATCGCCCAATTCTTTTTTGATTTCCTGCTTTGTATCCTCATCAATAACACCACCCTTGTCGCGAATAACTTTCTTTATTTTCTCAGCCACCTCTCCAGCCTCGCCAGAAAGACCCAGTGTTGGATACACAAAATTACTTCCCACTTCAGGATAAAGAGCTGTTTTTCTTGATTCTTCTTGATATTCTTTAAAATTCATATTTTTCATGTTTTAGTATTTACGTTTTTATTTAAGCAATGTGAGACAATTTTTCTTTTCGGCCAACAGAAACGAGAGTTTCTCTTGAGCTTTTAGATATTGAGTATTTTATCTAAAAGCGTGCCAAGAAGGAAAATAGTCAAGCAATTGTGCAAACATCTTGCTTACAATATTTTCTCTATTTTTTCCACAATATCAGCTTGAACTTTTTCAATCTCCTGATTTGCATCCACCTTTTCCCAGCCGTATTGATTTGCCAAAAGTTCATGGAAATTCTTGCAAATAACAATTCGCTCCTCATTTGTTTCATTGCGATGATCTTTTTCAATGGCAGACAAAAACCTTTTTCCATGCATCAGAATTTCCAGATCAGGCTTGAGCAAATCTTTGTTAATCTCAACCAAGTAATCCAACTCACCACCCCATGTCAATCCCCAAGATATGCCAGTTCCAGTATAATCTTCAGCCACAATCCACTCTCCATCCTCAAGCCTGTTTTTCAGTTCTTGCTCATATCTCTTGCGATTATCAGCATATTTTGCTTGCAAATCATGCGTGGAAAGCTCATTATTTTTTCGAAACTCACTATCACGCAAGTATTTATAAATAAAAGGCCCTTCAGGTTCTAGATCATAGATTGGATATTTCAATCTTGAAACATTTTTACCAAGACTTTTCAAATGCTCAACCAAAAGCTCAACTTGGGTTGTCTTCCCAATTCCATTGATCCCATATATCGCAATGAATTTTCCTTTTTCCATATTATTATCTTTCCAATTCTAAAAATGTATATTTAAATTCTGCATCCGCACTTTGTTTTTTGCTAATAACTTTGTTAAATTGCGAATATTCTGGGAAAAAAGTGTCACCATCAAAATCACCATCAATCAATGTTAAATACAACTTATCAGCCATGCCAATTGTTTGAGCATACACATTAGCACCACCACAAATAAAAATTTCGTCTTTTTCAATTTCACGTGCCTTGTTAATTGCCTCCTCAAGATTGCTTGCCATAATAACGCCGGCAATATGTTCCTCACTGCTGCCAGAGAGAACTATTGTTGTGCGATTAGGCAAAGGTTTTCCAATTGATTGAAAAGTTTTTCTTCCCATCACCACAACATGCCCATTGGTTGTTTGCTTAAAATGCTTGAAGTCTTCAGGAATATGCCAAAGCAGCTGATTGTTTTTCCCAATCGCCCTATTTTCTGCTAGCGCACAAATAATACTAATTTTTGGATTGTTCATTTTTATTGCTAACATTTTTATTATGTTTTTTATAGCATAGTTTTGCGAGACAAATTTTATTTTTGGCACGCTTTTGAATGAATACTCACTATTCAAAAGCTCAAGAGCTACTGTCGCCAGCTGTTGGCCAAAAACAAAATTAGTCTCGCGACTGCATAAATTCAAGATGACATTATTTCATCCATTAAAAACACTTAAACAGCTATAGGAGCCTTAATCGGTGGATATGGATCATAATTTTCCAAAACAAAATCTTCAAACTTGAAATCAAAAATATCCTTCACTTCTGGATTTATCTTTATACTTGGAAGCTGGCGTGGTTGCCTTGAAAGCTGCTCAGCAACTTGATCAAAATGAAAATTATAAATATGAGCATCGCCAAGCGTGTGCACAAATTCTCCAGCTTCCAATCCGCAAGCCTGTGCAATCATCATTGTCAAAAGTGCATATGATGCAATATTAAACGGCACACCCAAAAGCGTATCGGCACTTCTTTGATACAACTGACAAGAAAGTTTTCCATTGGCCACATTGAATTGAAAAAGAAGGTGACATGGTGGCAACGCCATTTTGTCGATGTCTCCCACGTTCCAAGCTGACAAGATAATCCTTCTTGAATCAGGATTTTTTTTGATGGTTTCAATAATTTGAGCAATTTGATCTATCTCTTTGCCATCAGTTGTTTTCCAATGTCTCCACTGCACGCCATAGACCGGCCCAAGCTCTCCCCACGTGGCAGCAAATTCATCATCTGTTTTTATCCTTTTAATATAATTTTTCATCTCATCCTTCCATTCTTGAGAATAGGTTGGGAATTTTTCAGCCAAATTATTCTTATCAAGATAAGATTGAAAAGGCCAATCATTCCAAATATGCACATCATTTTGCACTAAATATTTGATATTTGAATCCCCTTTCAAAAACCAAATAAGCTCATGAATAATACCTTTTAGAAAGACTTTTTTGGTTGTGAGAAGAGGAAAACCCTTTTGCAAATCAAAGCGCATTTGATAACCAAAAACACTCTTGGTGCCAACCCCAGTTCTGTCGCTTTTTTGCACTCCATTGTCCATGATGTGCTGCAAAAGATCCAAATATTGTTTCATAGAATTTAATAACTCTAAAAATATTATTTAATATTTTGACTTATAATATCATTAATTTGTTCATACAAATCAGGAAATGTCCCATCATTATTAATGACATAATCTGAATAATTTTTCAGATCCTTTATTTGAATTTCAGTTTCAAGCTCATGATCTTTCTTGAAGTCTTCAAAGGTCTTGGCAGTATCATCAGTATTTTCAGCTCGCTTAATGATGCGCTCATAGCGATTTTGCATATCAGCCTCCATGTAGATAAGTTTAAAGTGAGGCAATTCCTTAAGATAAGAAATGTCAGCCATACGACGCACACCATCAACTACCACCAAATCATGTTGATCATTTTCAGCATCATGATACATAGCCTTAGCTAAAATATCTTCTCCAAAATTTTTACGCAAAACAGTTGAAATTGTTGAAATATTTTCTCTAGATTGTTCAACATAAATTCGATCCAAAACATCCCGCAAAATAGTGGAAAAGCGATGAGCGTTTCCCTTGTGATGTTCGATAACATGCTTAGCAATTGTTCCCTTGCCAGAACCCATTTCACCCGTAATCCCCAAAATTAACTTTGCCATATTTTTTATTATTTCTTTTCAAATATTAAATTATTTTTTGTCACATATTGCCTGTAAGTCACTCCAGCCATGTCTAGCATTCTTCTTGAAGCCACACTCATGTCATCATCATGATATTTGTCACTTTCGAAAATAACTTCTCTTATGCCATTTTGAATAATCGTTTTGGCACATTCATTGCAAGGAAACAATGTGCAATACAATCTCGATCCTTCAGTTTCAGCATTAGCATTATAGATTGCATTTTCCTCGGCATGCACCACATAGGCATATTTTTTCTCACAAAAAGCTCCTTCTCTGGCCCATGGCAAATCACCATCTCCGCAACCCCTCGGAAAACCATTATATCCAAGACCAACCACAATATTTTTCTCATTAACAATACAAGCTCCATTTTGAGTGTTGGGATCCTTTGAGCGATGAGCAATCACCTTGCTCATTTGCATGAAAGTCTCATCCCAATCAAGATATCCCTCACGTTTTTCAGTTTGCATACAAGTAAATTTTAATCATTATTCCAATATCTTTATTGTATACATTTTATCAAATACAGTAAAGATCATATTACAACATAAAAAAGACCCTGCAGACATTTGTCTGTAGGGTCAATGATTTTTAAAAAGAAAAAATTAATTTTCCTTTCGAATGAGGACGAGCACATCACCTTCCTTCACAACAATATTGTCTTCCGGTGAGATATAGTTTTCCGCCGGAATGACAATATTTTCAAATGAAACATAAAAGTTTCTTTTGCCAATATTGTGAAATGTTGGCATCTTGATTTTTCGTTCTGGTTGCGGGTTCATGTTGAACATGATTTTCCGTTTCAAGAAGCCTCGATTGTCAGCAACGACAGCGCCAACAATCTTTTTGTCGCCAGTGTCGGAAAAAAAGTGAGTGTTGTGAATGAAGCTAGCCAACTCACGCTCGGTTCCAGGCGACATCGCAACCAACTCATAGCTGAATTTTGTGTCATCAGTTGAAAGTCCAAAGATATTCCTTGGCACATTTCCGTTTTTTACCAAAAGACCAAGATCTTCTGGTTCAATTTCCATAAAACTTCCAATGTAGCTATTTACAAGCCATGTTGGAATTGTAGAAGAAATGTCCATCAATGGAGCGCAAGCTGCCAAATCAGCACCAGTTACCTTGAAACGATACCAGCCAGCAGACACCAATTCTCCAGGATTTTTCTTCTCCCAGGCACCAATCACTCCAAAGAATGATTGGGATGTTTTCAATTGGCTCGTCTCTAACGTGCCACAATTCACTGAAGTCACAGTGAATTGATATGGCATATACCTCTGAAATTCGCCATTGATCAAAATTGATCTCCTGATGGTCACCAATTCCTCACTGCCACCACCAGCCATCACTGGAAACGCCGACAGGGCAAAAATCGCTAATACAAGCCCAAAAATCATCATTTTTCTCATTTTCCTTCTCCTTTTGTTAAGACTACTGGAATGCCGGACATGTCCGGTTGTGTCAATCAAGACAACGTATTATTATACGCTTTTTTGTCAAAAAAGTCAAGAAAAAAACATCCCCGAAAAGATGTCTTTTTGCTTGATAGGCTTTATAGACTTTCAGCTTTTGACTAAAGTGTCACTTTAATTCCAGGTCCCATAGTTGAGCAAACTGAAATTGTCATCACATATTTTCCTTTGATTCCAGAAGGACGAGCCTTTTGGATTGCATCCAAAAACATAGCATAGTTTTCTTCAAGCTTCTTTGTTTCAAAAGAAACCTTTCCAATCACTTGGTGCACATTTCCAGTGTTGTCATTTTTAAAACTAAGTTTTCCCTTTTTAAGCATTTCTACAGCTTCCTTGATCTTGTCGGTTACTGTTTCAGTCTTTGGTGAAGGCATAAGACCACGGGGTCCAAGGATTTTTGCCACAACTGCAAGTTTCGGCATCATTTCAGGACTTGCAACAATCACATCAACTTCTTCCATTTTTCCAAGCTTGATTTTTTCAATCAAATCTTCAGCTCCAACGAAGTCAGCACCAGCCTCTTTGGCTTCAGTTGCCTTGGTTGAAGTGATAACTGCAATTCTGGCAGCCTTGCCGATTCCATGAGGAAGGACAACTGCTCCACGAACTTGTTGATCACCTTTTTTTGGATCAACAGCAAGTCTGATGTGAACCTCAACAGATTCATCAAATTTTGCAGTTTTGGTTTCTTTTGCCAAAGCCAAGGCCTCGGTCACGGCATACAATTTGTTTTTTTCAATTTTTTCAGCCACAGTCTTATATTTTTTTCCTCTAAACATAGTTTTGTGTGGTCAACGAATCACGTAATATATTACTCAATTCTCCCACTATTATAATTTTATAAACCACAGAAGCAATGTGAAACTATTTTTCTTTTTTGGCCAATAGAAGCGACAGCTTCTCCTGAGCTTTTGAATAATGAGTATTTCATTCAAAAGCGTGCCAAAAAGGAAAATAGTGGAACAATTGCAATCATCTTAAAGAATGTTCTAGTTTTCAATCTTGATTCCCATGCTTCTTGCTGTTCCAGCCACAATATTCATTGCTCCCTGCACATCATTAGCATTCAAATCAACCATCTTTGTCTTTGCAATTTCTTCCAATTGAGCCTTGGTCACAACCTTGCCAACCTTGTCTTTGAGTGGATTTGCAGCACCTTTTTCTGCGCCGGCAGCCTTTTTCAAAAGTTCAGCAGCTGGAGCTGTCTTCATGATGAAATCGAATGAACGATCCTCGTATACTGTGATTTCAACTGGCACAACTTCTCCCATCTTGTCGCGAGTTTGATCATTGAAACGAACACAGAATTCTTGAATAGCAACACCATGTTGACCCAAAACTGGTCCCACTGGAGGAGCTGGATTAGCCTTTCCACCAACTATTTGCAACTTAATGACCACTTTAATCTTCTTTGCCATATATTTTTTCCTTAAGGTTATTTATTATATCTTAGTAATCTGCAAGAAATCAAGCTCTACAGGGGTTTCGCGTCCAAAGATTGTCACCAAAACTTTCACCTTTCCCTTCTCTTCGTCAAATTCTTGAACCTTTCCATCAAAGTCTTTAAATGGTCCTTCGTTGATTTTCACCGCATCGCCATTTTTAAGGTCAATCTTGTATTTCGGTTCAGACACTCCCATGCGCTTTTTCAACATTTCAATTTCTTTTGGATCAACAGGGGTTGGAGTTGTACCAAGACCAATAAATCCGGTCACATTTGGCGTGTTTCGCACCACATACCATGAAGCATCAGTCACAACCATATTAACAAGAACATAACCAGGATAAATGCGCTCTTCAATTACTGTGCGCTTGCCATTTTTGATCTTAATCTTGTTCTCCTTTGGAACCATTACATCAAAGATAAGGTCTTGCATGTCCATGGATTCAATACGCTGCTTCAAATTTCTGGTAACATTGTCTTCATAACCAGAATATGTATGAATCACATACCAAGCTCGCCCATGATGTTGTGTCTGTTTTGCCATAATTTAGTCTTAAAGTCCGTAAAGTCCGTAAAGTCCGTAAAGCTTATTTGAATTTTGCTTTATAGACTCTTAACCTTATAGGCTTTTATCTTGAAATTTATTTCTTACTTGATAATATATGTCTTTAGGATATAACCAAAAATCCAGTCTAATCCGCCCAAAAATCCTGCCACAATAACGCTTACAGCCACCACTAGCAGCGTGTAATTTATTGTTTGTTTTTTTGTTGGCCAATTCACTTTCAGCATTTCTGCCTTAGCTTCAAGGAAAAATTGTATAGCCTTGTTCATAAGGGTATTTTTTTGAGTTTTTTAAAAAGCCCTGGGGGCTTTCTTTATTCAAAGTCTACACTAAAGGCACTTATCTGTCAATATTTTTCAAATAAAAATATCCCCAAAGAGGGATATTAAATAGGTGGGCTTATCAAGATTCGAACTTGAGACCTCGTCATTATCAGTGACGCGCTCTAACCAGCTGAGCTATAAGCCCATAAAATTTGCAAAAACTGCGTGATAAGCGCAGTAAATTCTATGTTGTGGACCGGACAGGACTTGAACCCGCTACCTCCTCAGTGCAAATGAGGCGCTCTACCAGGTGAGCTACCGGCCCATAAATATTTGGATTTGAGCCTGCACCTCCTCAATGCAAGAGATTGAGAACATGTGAGCAATCTCCGCTCTGATGATTTACCGGCCCATAAATGAGCTACAGAAATAATTATAACAAAAAGAAAAAATTTGTCCATAGCTAAATAACAATTAAACAAAAATTGCTATATTTGACATTAATTTTAGATATATTATGCTTGAAATACATATTGATATAGTTCATTACTAAAGAAGCTAAGGGAGGTGAATCTGGAAATATTTTTGCAAAGCTGAAGCACACATCAAAAAACCGGAGGCGCAAAAATGAGAGGTGTCCAGAAGAAAAACAAGATCAAAAAGCAGGTAGAAAAAGTTCTTGACCGCAACGAGAATTTGGCCGATGGAGAGCAAAAAAAGATCCTAACAGAGCAAGAGATCAAAAAAGCTCGAGCCAGGCCACTTTCAGTTCATGGCAAAAAAGCCCTGCGAGAACTCGAAACCCAAAAAACCGGACCCAAAACCTTTAGTGATTTTATCATCAAAAAGGCTGAGGAAAAGGGATTAAAAGTTCCAACCAACAGAGAAGAAGCCAGAAAACATGCCAGCAATAAACTTAGGGCAACTCCTTGCCCTACTGCATTTTGGCTGTCCCAACAATGAAAAAACAAAGCCCGACGGAAATCCGCCGGGCTTTAAAATTATCTCAGAATATAGAAGATTTAATTTTGTTTCTTCAAAAATTCCTGCACACTGTGCGCTGCAATTGCACCTTCGCTTGCAGCTGTGATGATTTGCTTGAACTTGTCAGAGCCAGTAGTTATGTCACCAGCCGCCCAAATCCCCTTCTTGCTAGTTCTTCCCGATGGATCAACTTTGATATAATTTTGCTCATCCAAATCTATTTCCAAATTCTTTATCAAATCAATATTTGGATCTGAACCAATTTCTGCAAATATTCCATCGACTTTCAATAGTTCGCTGCCCTTATGTGAAGCATCTAAAAGCAATTCTTCAACTTTCATTTCGCCCTTTATTTCCTTAACATTGGTCATGAAAATATTTTCAATCTTTGGATTTTTTGCTATAGCCTGAGCCCAAAATGATTCGCACCTGAGCTTATCTCCTCGATAAATCAAATATACTTTTTCAGTAAGATCACCCAAATACACAGCTGCACCAGCAGCACTATCATTTCCACCAACAATTGCCACGGTTTTACCTCGATAAAAAAACCCATCGCATGTTGCACAATATGAAACACCTTTTCCAATAAATTCTTTTTCTCCAGGCACTCCAAGGTGACGATGTTTTGTTCCCATGGCAAGCAATATTGTCTTTGCTTGAATTTTTTGACCATCACTCAAAAACAAAACATATCCCTCCTCTTTTTGCTCAATCTCATCAACCATTGCAACCAAAACAGTTGCCTTGTCATAACTTTTGGCGTGAGCATCTGCTTTTTGAGCAAACTCAAAGCCAGCAATTTTTTCGCTTCCAAGCCAATTGCCAATTTCATGTGTTTGGGTGGTCAATCCTCCTGCGATGCCACCGATCACCACATTAGAAATTCCATAGCGCGAGGCATAGACTGAAGCAGAAAAACCAGCAGGGCCAGCACCAATAATTGCAAGATCGTATGTATTATTCATAATTTTATAAAATTTTCAGCTTTTGGCTGATCATCCTCTGGATGACATCTTAAATAAGCTTTTTAAATATTTTTCATCTATTTCTTTTTTTCCCTCAAAATTGCAAATAAAATCATTTTTAAGTAGTTCAACTCCAATCATTGAAACAGCCTCGCGTATTGCTGTTATTTGCGTGATCACATCAATGCATTGTTTTTCCTCTTCAATCATTCTGCGAATCCCCTTGAGTTGCCCTTCAACTCGCGAAATTCTGTTGCCAATCTTCTCTTTTATTTTTTCTTTGTCACTTTTTGTGACAATTTTTTTAGCAATCTTTTTCATAAAAATATCATTAGAGCTCAAAATTATTCAAATACCTACTAGGGGTATAATATGATATACAATTAAAATTGTCAAAAATAATAATTTCTAAGTATGTAAACAATAATTATAATAAAAGCCAATCCAACCCTGTACCAAAAAAATGGAGCATACCCAACTTTTGCAATAAACCTAAGCATATATTTGATCGCAAGATATCCACTGATTGCTGCCGCAAGAATTCCAAATACAAGTGGCATTGTCATGCCTGCCTTCAAAAGATGTGGCACCTTCACAATGGCTGCGCCAAAGATTATTGGAGTGGAAAGTAGAAAGGAAAAGCGTGCGGCCTGCTCTCGCGAAAATCCCAAAGCAAGTCCGGCCGTCATGGTTGCGCCAGAACGCGAAACACCAGGAACAATAGCAATTGCCTGAGAAAGTCCAATCAAAAAAGCATCCTTGAGTCCAAGCTTGGAAATATCCTTTCGACAAGTTGCATATTTGTCTATAAAGTACAAAGCCAATCCAACCAACGACAAAGTCATGGCAATCAAAAGTGGACTGCGAAACATTTCTTCAACTTTTTTGTCAAACAGAAATCCAAAAATAGCCCCAGGAATTGAAGCAATCATCAGAAGCCAAAGCATGTTTGCCTGATAACTTATTGTCTTTATTGTATATTTTGTTTTCAACAAAGAATTTGAAGCTGCCTTGAAAATATCCAACCAATCTTGCCAAAAAAACCAAACAACTGCCACCAGCGTTCCAATATGCAAAGCAACATCAAAAGAAAGGCCAGGATCAGTCCAACCAAAAAACCATGGAGCCAAAATCAAATGTGCAGTTGAAGAGATTGGTAAAAATTCACCAAGACCCTGCAGGACTCCCAAAAAAATTGCTTGAAAAATATTTAGATCCATTTTTTTATTTTTTACTTCTTATTTATTAATATTATAATCTTACGTCTTTTTTGTCTTTTTTCCTATTAGCAGAATGTTTTTGTTTTCCACGATCTCGCATCTTTCAATTTCATAGCCAGCTTTTTGAAAAAGCCTTTTCAACTCACGTCTTGTGAAAGCATGATGAAATCTGGCAAATTTCTTTCCTTGATTGTCAGTAAAATCAATTTCACAATCATTCCAATCAAGCAAACTCTCTCCTTTGATTTTGCTTTTCCAATTTTGCAAAATATTTTTGAAATATTTTTTTTGCTTCACCTGCCAAATTCGCCAATCAGCAAAGAAAACTGGCCAAAGATACCAAGCAGTAATTACAACTTTGCCACCATCTTTTGTCACACGAAAAAGATCATTAGCAACAGCTTGGCGATATTCCTTTGATGGAAAATGATGAAAAACAGCAATACTATAAACAGTGTTGAAAAATCTTTCTTCGAACGCAAGAGTTTTCTTTTTTGGATCAATTTTTGAAAAGCTAATATTTTGCTCTGGATGCTTGCTCTTAGCAAGATCAATAAGACCACCAGAAACATCCACTCCCCAATATTGAACATTTTTTTCTTCAAAAAGCTCCAGCAATCGCCCATTGCCACAACCAAAATCAAGCACACTGTCGCCTTTTTTGACGTGGTCAGCAATAAATTCAAGAGAACGCCAAAAATGCTTCCTGGTTTGGGAAAATTTGATGCAAATAAGGTCATATCCAGCTTCAGTCTCATTTAGCACTTTCTGAGCAATATCTTTTTTCATGTTTTAAGCATAACAAATATAGACCAAACATTCAAACACAATCCTTGCATATTATCCTGCCATATATTAGGCTTAATAAATGGAAAAATACTATGACAATTATATCAAATCAGCCATCAAACAGCTTCCCGACTTTCTGGATGATTTTTCAAAACTCAAAAAAAAGCTGTCCAAGCAATACAGTATTCCACTTCCAACTAACGCAAACTTGCGTGACAGATACAATCAACTTGTAGAAAAAAGAATCATCAAAAAGAATGAAGCTTTTGAAGACATTCTTTGCACGCGTGGAATTCGCACGCAATCAGGAGTCGCAGTGGTGGCCGTCCTCACCAAGCCCTATCCATGTCCTGGAAAATGCATCTATTGCCCAACAGAAAAAGACATGCCCAAGAGTTATCTCTCAAATGAACCGGCAGTGATGCGCGCTATTGACTCTCAATTTGACCCCTATCGTCAAATGCAAAATCGCTTGCGCTCACTGGAGCTAAATGGGCACCGAACAGACAAGATTGAGCTTATTGTGATGGGTGGAACTTTTTCATTCTTACCCAAAGCATATCAAAAAAAATTCATAATCAGATGCTTTGCTGGGGCCAATGAATTTAAAAACAAAAGACAAAATTCAAAAGACAAAATTCAAAAGAGCCCACAAGAGCAATTGCAATTTGAGCAAAAAAGAAATGAAACCGCAAAGCAAAGAATCATCGGGCTCACACTTGAAACAAGACCGGACTATATTAACGAAAAAGAAATTTTAAACTTCAGAGAACTTGGCTGCACGCGAGTTGAACTTGGGGTGCAGAGTATTTATGATGATGTGCTCGAATTCAACAAGCGTGGCCATCTTGTGAGCGAAACAATCAGAGCCACTAAGCTGCTCAAGGATGCAGGCTTTAAGATAAACTATCATATGATGCCAGGTCTTCCAGGCTCGAGCATTGTTCGTGATTTTGAAATGTTCAAGTCTCTTTTTGATGGACCAAATTTTCAACCAGACATGCTCAAGATATATCCAACAGTTGTGCTCAAAGATAGTGAGTTGTATGATATTTGGAAAAAGAAAAAATACATACCGCTTTCAAATGAAGCTTTTGAAAAATTGGTAGTAAGGATAAAGAATGAAGCTATTGTGCCATATGTTCGCATTGCAAGACTCATTCGCGATGTGCCGACACCATCAATCATGGCTGGACCAATGGTTTCAAACTTGAGACAAATCATCATTCCGAAGTCAAATTGTCCCTGCATTCGTTGTCGCGAAGTTGGTGCAACCTACAAAATAAAAGAAAAAATTGTTCTGGATAGAATTGACTACAAAGCTTCAGATGGTCAAGAAATTTTCTTGCAATATGTTTCGCCTGACAAAAAAAAATTATTCGCCCTTTTGCGCCTTCGAATTCCAAACTCCTCGTGTCATTCCGGGCTTGACCCAAAATCCAGCAAGTCTCACCAAAAAACAAACGACCTGGATTCACGCCTCCGCGGAAATGACAAGCTTTATGATCTTTTGCCAATCCTGCAAAGTGCCGCCCTTATCAGAGAGGTTCATACCTATGGAAAATTAACCAAGATAGACACGCAAGACAAAACATCTCCGCAACATATTGGACTTGGAAAAAAACTTCTTCTTGAAGCTGAAAAAATTGCCAAAGAAGAATTTGGTATGTCAAAAATAACAGTAATTTCTGGTGTTGGTGTGCGTGGATATTATAGAAAAAATGGATACAGGCTTAAAAATACCTATCTAACAAAAAAGATATAAATTTTATTCTCCAGCCAGCTGACCACAGGCTGCCTTGATCTCATCGCCAAGACTTTTTCTGATAGTTGCATGAACTTGATATTTCTCAAGTTCATTTTTAAATATTTGCGTTCTGGTTTTAGAAGAAGGTTTTAGGTTTTCACTAGTAGCATTATATCGAATAAGATTCATATGCAAAAGATGATTATTCCCAATTGAACAAATAAAATCTGAAAGTTGTTTTGCATCAAGAGCTGTGTCGTTTATGCCATCCAGCATGATATATTCCAAAAAAACCTTACGCTTAGTGATGACAAAATAATTCTTGAGGGCATTTTTTAATGCCTCCATGTTATCCAATTTATTTACTGGCATATACAGGTCGCGTTTTTTGTCATTAGCAAAATGCAAAGAAATTGCCAAGTTCACCTGTGGAAACTCTTGAGACATTTTTTCAATTCCTTTTGCAATTCCAGAAGTGGAAACTGAAATGCTGCGAGATCCAAAACCAAATAGCTTTTCATCAATCAAAACAGCAATACTATCTGAAACATTTTTCCAATTATTAAAAGGCTCCCCCATTCCCATATAAACAATAGTTGAAACTTGCTCACTTTTTGCTTTTAGATTTTTGCTTTTAGATTTTAAATACTGACGCCAAAATAAAACTTGATCAGTAATTTCTTCACAACTCAAATCACGCTTAAACCCAATTTTTCCTGTCGCGCAAAACCTGCAACCCATCGCACATCCAACCTGACATGAAATGCAAGCTGACCATGTGTCGGGCTTTGGCGAAATCAAAACCGTTTCAATCAAATTTCCATCATTCAATTTCAAAAGCGCTTTAATTGATTGTCCATCCTTGGCAACCAAAACCTTTTCAACATTAAAAGAAAGTAATTGCAGTTCTTGTTGCATTTTTTCTCGCAAATCCTTGGACAAAGTTGAAATTTCAGCAAAAGAAGAAACACCATCAGCAAAGATAGCTTTTGTTATTTGACCAAAACGAAATTTTGGCAAATTATTTTCCTGCAAGAAATTTTGAAGTTTTATTATATCCATCTTAACTATTCTGCCTTTATATATTTATATCAAACAAATCATACTATCATTACTAACAATTTAAATGCCAGCCAGCCATAAAAAAATCCCAGCAGTATTCCAGCCAAAATATCACTAGGATAATGCATGCCATTGTGCAGACGAGAAAAGGCCATCAACAAAACAAAAGCAGCAGCACACAAAAATAGTGATGGGTAAAAACTGACAATCACAAAGAGCATGGCCACTGTTGTTGCCATGTGGCTCGATGGAAATGATGAATCAGAAAATTTCTTCCCAACTGATTTTATTAATTTTGGAAAAGAAACGAATGGCCGCTTTCGCTTGGGAACAAAAAACAGCAACAAGTGCTTAATCAAAAGCTCAGTTATTCCAAAATGCAAAATCGCAACCAGGACAATTGCCATTAAAAATGATTTTATTATTTCGGGATGTCGTAATATTGCAACCACAGCAAGCGCTGACCAAAAAAAGGCCAGGAAAGGAATTGAATTCAAAAAAGACAAAAAAATATCCATCCTTTTTGAACCAAGGTCATTAAAATATTTTACAATTTTTATTTCAAATTTATCCATCAGGCAGTAGAAATTCAAATGAGCTATGCTCAAGTAAAATTATAATTTACAAATAAAAGCTTGCCATGCAAAAAGCAATAAAAAATGATCTAGCATCATAAAAATCTTTGAATTTTCACTGCCTGATCCATTTCTATATAACACTAACGATTATCATACCAACTAGTGCGATTGTAGTAACGATAACAGCAGACCAGCCAAATATCTTAACCCACAAAGGATTAGTCTCACTACCCATTATTTTCTTATCATCCCCTATTTTCATAATAATAGCCAGCAGTGGCAAAGCAATCACTCCATTCAAAAAGGCTGACCAATACAGCGCCTTTATAGGATTAATACCAAGAAAATTCATACCAAGACCAACCAGGATAGAAATTGCAATCACCAAATAAAAACCCTTAGCCTTTTGGAATTTCTCTTCTAAGCCATTATTCCAATTCATTAGCTCACTAAGTGCATAGGCTCCACTGCCGGCCAAAATAGGAACAGCCAAAAGACCAGTTCCAATAATACCAATAGCAAAAAGCAAGAATGCATACTCTCCAGCCAATGGGCGAAGAGCAAGGGCCGCATCTTGAGCTGAATCAATACTTGTTATTCCGTTAGCAAAAAGAACATTAGCAGTTGTCAGTACAATGAAAAAGAAAACAATATTAGCCAAAATCATCCCAGCATCAACATCAGTGCGCATGCGTGCAACACGACTGCAAACTTCGGTTTTATTTTTTTTACAATTATTCATTTTACCATCCTCAACCTCCTCTGAAGCCTGCCAAAAGAAAAGATATGGTGTAATCGTTGTTCCAAAAACAGCAATCATTGCAAAAATATATTCTTTTGTGAAAGATATATTTGGCACAAATGAGTGCTTGAATATATTTATCCAATCAGGATGCGTCATAAAGCCGGCCACAATATATGCAAAAACTGAAATTGTGAGCCATTTTAAAAATTTAACATACACGTGATATTTAACAAAAATCTCAAGCAAAATAATAATTACTGCAAAAGATATTGCTCCAACTGCATAGTTAATACCAGAAATCATATTCAAAGATGCTGCCATAGCACCGAGGTCAGCACCAATATTGGCAATATTGGCAATCATCAAAAGCAAAACTGCCATCATCACTGTTCTTTTTTTGAAATATTTCTTTAGCACCGCAGCCAATCCCTTATTAGTGACGATTCCAATACGAGCACAAGTTTCCTGGATTGCAAGCATCATTGGCAAAAGCCAAGCAGCCATCCAAAGAATGTTCAAACCAAATTTAGCACCAACCGCACTATAAGTTCCAATTCCACCTGGATCATCATCAGATGCTCCAGTGATAAGCCCTGGCCCAAGAGCACGCACAAACAAATATGCTTTCTTGGCAGGATTTCCAATGATATTTTTGGCAACATCAATTTCTGTTTTTGCGATCTGTAAAGTTCCATCAACAGTTCGCACCGCCTCAACCTCACCCCAGACAATCAACTTTTTCACCAAAATCAAAGGCACACCAAGCTCCCTTCGAAATTCGGAGAGTGTTAAGAAATTTTCTGATTTTTTTTCTACGGAAATATCTGCATTTGGCTGCTTTTTAATTCCCACAATATTTATTCTTAATTTGTTTAAATTATTTCTTTAATTATATTCTCATATTCCCCAAGCTCCAATAGCATCATTAAAATTTTGGCCAACTTGTCACTATCATGGCGAATAAAAGATCGCTGAAAAGCTAATGCATCAGAATCTGAATATTCATGTTTTTGATCACTCAAAATATTTGCTCTAACCACACGATATTTCCTTTTTAATTTCCTGCCTTCATCAAAAAGAACCAGCAATTCATTTTGACTTTCATATTTTTTGACCAATCTTGCATCAGGTTTTTTTGCATTAAAAATAACAAAATCAATTCGATCACTGCCAATGTATCCATTTATAGAATCAACATATTCATCCAAAGTAAATTTTTCAGTATGCCCTTTTTTGTTTACCAAGTTGCAGTTATACACAACTATTGCTTTTGATTTTTTGATTGCTGAAGCAACTCCACCTACCAATAAGTTTGGAATAATACTGCAATAATGATTACCGGGACCAATAATGATAATATCGGCCTCTAGAATTTTTTCAATGGCACTTTTGTTTGCCATTGCAGCAGGAGAAAGATAATTTTTTTTAATTCCAATTTTTTCAATACTATAATCATGATTTATTTCATTTTCTCCACATATTTTCTTGCCATTTTTAAGCTCCATAAAAAGATTAGTGTCCTTGTTGGTAACAGGAATAACATCTCCTTTCACATTCAAAATTCTGGAAGCCTCTTCGACTCCCTTGGAAAAATTTCTGTTAATCTTTTCAAGCGCTGAAAGAAAAAGATTTCCAAAATTATGGCCCTTAAGACCTCCATCAGCAAAACGATAATTCATTAATTCTCTGAGCATCTCAGAAGAATCACTAAGTGCCACCAAACATTGACGCACATCTCCAGGCGGAAGCACTCCAAGCTCATCTCGCAAAACGCCAGTTGAACCGCCATCATCAGCCATCGAAACAATCGCTGAAATATCAACAGCATATTTTTTGAGCCCACTGAGCAATGTAAAACTCCCAGTTCCGCCACCAATTGTAACTATCTTTTTTCTTTGCATTTATTAAAATATAATATTAGTGAGAATAATTTTTTATTTTTGGCGCAATAGCGTCGTGCTTAGCACTCTTTCAAACCCCTCGGTTCGAATAATTCCGCCACGGGAAAACCTAGTTTTTCCCGACCCATTTCCTGACAGTTTCTATTGAGCTTTTGGATATTGTGTATTTATCCAAAAGCATGCCAAAAAGAAAGATGGTAGAACAATTTAACTCAAGAAATATTTATTCAACAACAATATTTATAATCTTTCCTGGAACAAAAATAATTTTTTTGATTTCTTTTCCATCCGTGAAAACTCTCACCTTCTCATTTTCAAGTGCGGTCTCTTTCACCTCATCCTCAAGCACATCCGCAGCCACCATCAATCGCTCGCGCACTTTTCCATTAACTTGCACCACCATCTCAATCTCATTATCCCTTGAAAGCTTTTCATCGAATTGTGGCCAGCTCTGCAAGAAAATTGATTTTTCATTTCCAAGCCCACTCCATAATTCCTCTGCAACATGTGGAGCAAAAGGAGCAAGAACGATGAGCAACGACTGAAAATCATCTTTTGCAATCTTGCTTTCCTTTTCCATCGCATTTACCAAAATCATCATTTGCGAAATGGCAGTATTAAATCTGAAATTTTCAATATCATCAGAAACTTTTTTGATAGTTTTATGCAACAAAGAAACAATTTTCTTGTCACTTGAAATATCAGCACTTACTAATTCTTTTACTTTCCAAATCTTATCCAAAAATCTTCGTACGCCACTTACGCCTGTTGTACTCCAAGAAACACTTTGCGTAAATGGGCCCATAAACATTTCATATAATCTCATAGCATCAGCGCCATATTCACCAATAATGTCATCTGGATTAACAACATTATTCCAGCGCTTGCTCATTTTGCGTCCATCCTCAGCCATAATAAGTCCCACATGTAAAAGTTTTTTGAAGGGCTCAATAGTTGAAACAACTCCAATATCATACAAAAATTTATGCCAAAATCTTGCATACAAAAGATGTCTTGTGGCGTGTTCTGCACCACCAACATATAGATCAACAGGCATCCACTGCTTTTCCAAATCTTTATCAATTATTACCTTATCATTTTTTGGATCAATATAGCGCAAATAATACCAAGATGAACCTCCCCATTGTGGCATCGTGTTAGTTTCTCTTTTCCCTAGTCTTCCACACTTTGGACAAGTAGTATTGACCCAATCAGAAATGCTTGCCAATGGTGATTCTCCGGTTCCGGTTGGTTCATAGTTCTCTACCTCAGGAAGTGTCACTGGCAAATCCTTTTCTGGCACACCAACAGCACCACAATTCTCACAATGAATAATCGGGATTGGCTCACCCCAATATCGCTGGCGAGAATATACCCAATCGCGCATTTTGTAATTTACCTTTCTTTTGCCAATTTTTTCTTTTTCTAAATAATCTGCAATTTTTTCTCTAGCCTCAGACGAAGATAAATTTGAATATCCATCAGAATTAATAAGAATACCATCATCCGTAAATGCATTTTCAAAAATTGATCCACCTGAAACAACTTCTTTAATCTCAAGATTATATTTTTTTGCAAACTCAAAATCCCTTTCATCATGGGCTGGCACTGCCATCACAGCCCCTGTTCCATATCCACCCAAAACATAATCGGCCACAAAAAGTGGCACTGATTTTCCAGTAAAAGGATTCACAACCAAAATACCTTCTAGCCTCACGCCAGTTTTTTCTTTTTGCAATTCGGTTCTTTCTAGATTTGTTTTTTTGTTTGCATCCTCAATATATTTTTTAACCTCATCAAGATTAGAAATATTTTCCTTCAATTTTTCAATAATTTCATGTTCTGGGGCAACCACGGCATAGGTAATTCCAAAAGCAGTGTCGATTCTAGTTGTATAAACCTCAATTTTTTCGTCACTACTTTCAATTTGCATTGCAAATTGAACACCTTCACTTCTACCAATCCAGTTTTTTTGTTGCTCAACAATCATATCTTCCCATTCAAGCTGGGGACTATCAAGATCATACAAAAGCCTGTCTGCATAGTCGGTCATTTTCAAAACCCATTGTCGCATTTGTTTTTGCTCAACAACACTTCCACATCTCTCGCATTTTCCATCCTCCAAATCCTCATTAGAAAGCCCTGTCTTACAACTTGGACACCAATTGATTGGCGCATTTGATTCATAGGCTAAACCCTTCTCAAAAAGCTTCAAGAAAATCCACTGCGTCCACTTACAATAAGCAGGGTCAGTGGTATTAATTTCCCTATCCCAGTCATAAGTAAAACCAAACATTTCAAGTTGTCTCTTGTAGTTAGCTATACTCCTGGCAGTAAAAACATTTGGATTACTCTTATTTTTGATTGCATAATTTTCAGCCGGAAGACCAAAAGCATCCCAACCCATTGGATGAAGAACGCTAAATCCATTAAGCATTTTGAAGCGCGCTGTCACATCAGTTGCAATATATCCTTTCGGATGACCGACATGCAACCCAACTCCTGATGGATATGGAAACATGTCTAAAACATAAAACTTCTTATCACGCGAATAATCCTTATAAGTCCCATTATCCTCCCAATATTTTTGCCATTTTTTTTCAATATTTTTTGGTTCGTATTTTTCCATATAGCTACAAGATTACAAATTTATATAAACACACAATAATTTATGTGAGAATATGTTTTTATTTTTTCACTAGAAATAAGTCACTTTGGTGTTATGTCAAAAGTTGCAATTATTTCTCCGTGACAAAAATAAAAACATATTCTCACAACTATGCCATACCAACAAATCCATAAAAAATAAAAACAACCATCTTTAATTGTTTTTATGATATCAGAATTTTTATATAAAATCAATACTATTTTTCCCTCTGTTGAGCCTTAAAGGCCAGATAGACATTTTGCAAAAGACAAGCAATCGTAACAGGGCCAACACCTCCAGGCACTGGCGTAATATAGCCAACATTTTCAGCAGTAGAAGCAAAATCGACATCCCCAAGAATCTTACCGTCAACATTTTTGATTCCACCATCAACAACAACTGCGCCACTTTTAAGCATTTTTCCAGCAATAATTCCCGGGATTCCAACCGCACTTATCACAATATCGGCGTTTTTTATTTTGGCAATATTTTGATCAAAACTTGAAGACAAGAAATAGTTCGCAAAAAACCCATCTTTACCCAAAGCTGCACACATTATTTTTCCAAATTCATCAGAATTTGCAACCACAATAGTATTTTTGCCCACAAGCATCTTTTTGACACTTTTGATTATTTGCAAAATTGCCAAAGGAAAAACTGGCGCAGCACAATCACTGTCACTCAAAAATAGTTCAATATTTTTCCCATGAAAACCATCAACATCTTTTTTAGGATTAATAGTTGAGATTATCAAGTCGGTATCAAATTTTTCCAAAATTGGCAATTGCACAATAATACCAGAAACATCATTGTTCTCATTTAATGAAACTATTAAATCCACAATTTCACCTTGCTGCACCTCTTCAGTAAATTCATGTAACAAAAATTCAATTCCAATTTCTTTGGCTTTTTTTCTTTTTAATGCAACATACAAATGAGAAGCTTGGTCATTGCCAATCAAAATAACATCTAATCGTGGTTTTTTTTCAAAATCAATAAGCTCACTTTGCAATTGAGCCAGAATTTCATTCGCAACTAATTTTCCATGAAGCAATTTCATATTTTTTCAATTATTTAACCATCCTATGAGCATTTAACCACAAAAATAAGTAAATATCAAATGCACAAACAAAAAAAACAAGCCCACCAAGCTTGCTTGTGATGCTAGTTGCAATTACTTCTACTTGTATCTCAGAGCATCAAGAGGATCAATCTTGCTGGCACGACGAGCAGGAACCAAGCCAGTCAAAAATCCAACCACTCCAGAAAAAGCCAAAATGGAGAAAATGAACCAAGTTGGAGTATAAAAAAGACTAACACTTTGTCCACCAAATCTGGTTGCCACAAAGTTAATGAGCATATTAAAAACCACACCACCAATAAGTCCAATTGAGACACCAGCACAACCACCCAAAAATCCCATGATTGCAGATTCCATAAAAAACATTACCGAGATGCCAATATCTGAAGCACCGATTGATTTCATAATACCAATCTCCTCTGTTCTTTCAAGCAAGGTAATTGTCATGGTGTTAAACATACCGATAGCAGAAACAAAGAGAGCAATAAAACCAAACAACATCAAAATTATTTGCACAACCTTAAAAATTTGATTTGCCTGATCGACAGTGTCGGAAAGTGATGAAACCAGGAGGCCATATTCCAAAATAGCATCTCGTATTTTTATCATCTCATTATTTGATTTTGTTTTTACTTTTACTTGACCATATTTGTCAATTTTCAAATTGTTAAGCGAAGACATATTTATATAAATAATATTATCCTCACCATCAACAACTCCAACTATTTTATATTTCACACTACTATCTACTTTTTCAAACTCGCTTTGTGCTTGCGAATCAGATCCGGAGTCTGAAACATCCTCCGTAGCTTCAACAAATCTTGGAACAAAAAATGAAAATGTCATCTCTTTACCAATCATTTCATCCACATTTTTGCCAAAAACTTGCCCAACAGAGCTACTAATAACTATTCCATTAGGAGTGCTGTCATCAAAAAGAATTCCCTTGCTTGGCTTGAATCCACCAAGTTTTAAAAAGGATGGTTTAGAACCAATAGTGACAAGATCTGCAGACAATTCATCCAAATGACCCTGTGTGGTTATTTGAAAAGCTGGACTAACATCTTCAACTCCTGGCATTGCTCCAATTTTTTTGATCATTTCTTGATTCAATGAAACAACTCCCGATTTTGCCTCTGAAATATCCAAAGTGAGGAGAGAATCAGCAGTGGTTATTCTTTCCAAAAGTGTTTTTTGCAAGCCATATCCCAAGGAAACCAAAAACAAAATAGCACCAATACCAATACTCATACCCAAAACAGTCAAGAGCGTTCGAGACGTCCTGGCTTTAAACATTCTGGTTGATAATTTAAACAAATCTACAAATTTCATTTTTTTATTTTTATAAACTAGGCTGAATATCGAAGCAACATAATAAGCTCAACTTCCCTAACAACTCTCTCAGCACTACCCTTATACAACCCAACACCACCCAATTTTTTTGGAGCATCCAGTCTTTGCTGCAAACCAAAACGATCAATCTTGTTTTCAACTCGCAACTTAATGAATGATCTGAATCGCAACATCACATCATCATCAAGCTTTAGATGATAAAAACTAACTAAATAATCAGAGAAAGTAACAATTCCAGTAGCCTGATCAACATTCAAAGCTTCGGCTTGAAGTAAGATACTCTTGGTTCTTTCAGTAAAGGATACCGCTCGAACTTTATTCCAACCAGCTCCACCCTTGTCAAAATCAAGATCCAATTTTTCAGCAAGTCCATTGCTATCAATATTTCTAAACAAGAATTCTTTCAGCAGATTCTCACCAGCGTTTATCTGTTCCTCATTTAATTCTGAAATAATATGAGCCAAAAGCTGTTTAGCTTTAAACGGAATAAGCAAAACTCCAACTTGTTGCAAGGAAAGATTTTTAAATGTTCGCATGAGCAATTTAAGTTCACTTGAAATTTCCTCTGGTGTGACGGCAAGATCTTTCTTGATAGCATCTTTTGGTCTCTTGTCATGATTGATTTCCTCACTAACTTTCTTCCCATCTTTCATATGGATAATTCTATCAGCATACACGAGATGTTCCGGATTATGAGTAACCATGATCAAGGTTTTTTTGTCGATATCATTAATTTCCTTGAAAATGTCAAGCACGTTTTGAGCTGACTCAGAATCAAGATTTCCCACTGGCTCATCAGCCAAAATTATTTCTGGATCATTAACGAGTGCTCTTGCGATAGAAACGCGCTGCTTTTGTCCACCAGAAAGCATGGCAGGAAATTTGTCAGCTTGCTCAGCAATACCAAATCGTCGCAAAAGTAGCATCGCTTTTTCCCTTCTTTCCTTGAGCCCTTCTCCGCGAAAAACTTTTGGCAAACAAACATTATCAAGCACCGTCAGCGTTTCAATCAAGTAAAAGGCCTGAAAAACCATTCCAATCTGAGTTTGATGAAATTCAACTGTTTCCTTTTTTGTCATTTGCATCAAATTCTTTCCCTGCACAATAACATCACCATAAGTTGGAGCTTGCAGACCAGAGATACCATAAAGCAAGGTCGACTTTCCACAACCAGATGGACCATAGATAATGATATATTCCTCAGGATAAATTTCAACGCTAACACCATCCAATGAACGAACTTCATTGGATTTTCCTTTGTTATATATAACCCGCAATTGATCAACTTTTATGCATGGTTCTGCCATTTTTTTATTTTTATTTCTACCTCAAGATAATGCCAATCTCATGATTTTTTAAGTTAATTAAGGAATTAAAAAACAAAAAATATTATCATGAATGATGACTTAATATTAACACAAAAACAATATACTGACCATACCAAGAAAATTTATCTAACTACAACTTTAAAAGATTTTTAAATAGAACATTATATTGTCTTATTTTTTTTATATTTACAGTGTAATTACGAAATGTACCATTTCTCTTTTCTAGTAACAAATCCAAACTTTTTAATTTAGAAATATGATGAGATGCTAAGTTTTGAGGAATACCAAGCTTATTATAGATATCAGTAACATTCATTGACTCATCTTTCAATAACATCACTATTTTCAATCGATTATCATCAGCAATCACTTTTAAAAAAGAGTTAACATCTAAAAACAAATCATCAACTTTGCTTTTTTTATTACTCAAATCTTTGATTTTCTTTTTCATATATTAAATTAGAAAAGATTAATTTATGCACATAAAAAACCGTATTCAAAAGATAATACGTTATATCAATCAAAAATCTTTCATTAAAAAAATTTAAGACTTTTTTATTTTCTTCCAAGCAACCTCATTAATTCAAGATAAAAATTCAAATTATGCATAGAGGCTAATTTCAAGAAAAAAGGTTCGTTTGTACGCAAAAGATGATTCAAATAAGCCTTTGTGAAATTTTTACACGTATAACAATCACAATTAGCGTCAATTGCAGTGAAGTCTTCCTTAAATTGCTCATTATTAATATTAATAGTGTCATAAAAATCACCACTCAATTCATTCTTATTCCTCCAAATAAAAAGTCTACCATGCCTCCCCTCTCTTGTCGGAATAACACAATCAAACATATCCATTCCAGCTTCCACCGCACTAACAAGCTCATTTGGCTTTCCTAGTCCCATCAAATAACGAGGCTTATCAGCAGGAAGAAGTGGCACAACCCACTCCAATATCTCATACAAATGCTTTCTTGGCTCACCAACTGCCACACCACCAATAGCATAACCATCCCAGCCAGAAGCAGGACCACACAATAATTTAAAATCAATACCCAGTAATTGTTTAATACTTTCTTTCCTGAGATCCTCATATACCGACCCCTGAATAATGCAAAACAAAAGAGGTCTTCCTTTTGAATACTTCTCGGGATTTTCAGCTATTTTTTTGTGAAAATAAGCAAAACAACGCTCAGCCCAACGAGTAGTAAGTTCCAGTGATTTTTTAGTATATTCATGTGTAGCTGGATATGGTGGGCACTCATCTAAAACCATAATCATATCAGATCCAAGATTTAGCTGAATTTCAATTGATTTTTCTGGCGACATAAAGTGCCTACTACCATTTATTGGATCAGCAAAACTTACACCCTTTTCAGACAGAGTCACTCCGCTAGTGCCATATTTTTCCTTGGCGCGTGCACCAAGCGAAAATACTTGATATCCTCCAGAATCAGTGAGTATTGGACCATTCCAGTGCATAAACTTGTGAAGGCCACCAGCTCGAGCAATGAGTTCATCTCCTGGCCTGAGCCATAGATGATAAGTATTACCAAGCACAATCTGTGCACCAATTTCAAGCAAATCCCCTGGTGAAATATTTTTCACCGCTCCCTTTGTTGCAATCGGCATAAAAAACGGAGTATTAATTACTCCGTTTTTAGTATGTAGTCTGCCGATGCGCCTATTTTCAACTTTTTTTATTAATTCAAACATATCATGATATTATACTTGTCTTTTCAAAAAAGTCCATAGCTATCTTATTTCAAAACCTTACCATTTGAAAATCCAACAAATTTATCCTCAGGAAGCATTGTATTTTTTTTCTCCCCACTAAGTACAATATCTTCCCCAGTAAAAGCATCTTTTGCTGTTAGTGATGATGGATTTAGCAAATTAATCGGTTCACCTATTTGATTATTCTGTGGAGTCACAGCGACTTTAAATATTATCTCTCGAGGCAATCCAAGCACCCCAGTTCCAGCAGAGATGTCACCAGCATCCCAAATTATTTGATTTGTTCTTTCATTGTAGGAAACTTTTTCAGTCGAAGGAATAAGCTCCCCAACCCAACGCACTCCTGACGGTAGGGATGAAATTATTTTAACACTAGTTATATCATTTGAAACATTAATAAGCTGCCAATGCAAGGAAAAAGTTGTTTCCTTGTTGCTTTCCATTGGCATTGGTCCAACATTTTTAACCTTACTGTCAAAATAATACCCCTTAGTATCAAAAATAACTTTAGACGCCAACTTTAATTCAAGCTTATTACTTCCAATTATTTTATTTGAATTTATGGGTGTTGGAATATCAGGACTATCAATTTTTGCCACAGAAGAAACAATGAAATTCTTATCAAGCTTATTTTCAATTGGAATAGTATTTTTAACTGGAACAGAAAAACGAACAAATCCGGTGGCACCAGGATTAATATTTGCCAAAATTGGAACATCAGAGGCCTTCCATGTTATGATGTTTTTTGCATTATCATATGATCCCTTATCTATATTCATTTTTGAAAAATCAAGAACATTTCCCTTTATTTCAACATTAATTATGGCATCACGAAGTGTGATATCACCAGTATTTTCAAACGTCACTGCATATTTTATGACCTCGCCAGCCTTAACTATTTCATTGTTCTTCTCTTCAACTCGCTGAAAAATTCGAAGAACTGGAGAAACAATACGCGTTGTCAATTCTTGCTTATCATAGATTACAAATTTTGCACCTTCCCCAATGTGACCCAGAGAAACAACAATGCTCTTCCCTTCATCACCACCACCATTAATTTTTCCTTGAATATTTATTTTGCCAGATTGTCCAGGCTCCAGATTACCAACATACCAATAAGAACCCTTTTCGGAAGATTTTGGTTGAGAATCCTTAAGCTGAAAATCAACTGGAAAATCAACCCTCAGTTGAATATCACTGAGTACCCTCGTGTCTAAATTTTTATATTCAATAACATACTCCATTGAATCTCCATTGACCAATTGTTGTGGCCCAGCAACGCTAACAACAACAGGAGCTGCTGCGATGTTAACACTTATTTGATCAGTCATTGAAAGCTTCTCAACAGCATTTGAAGGAGTGAAATCAATTTCTGCATGCAAAAAAACAGGAAAATCCTTTGGAGCATAAAAAACACCCTTAAACTCAGCCTGACCCACACTCATTGGGGCAATATCACCAATGAATATTTTACTAGTAGTATTGTTTATGTATTTTAAGTTCAAACTATCAATAGGTTGAAAATTTTCAGAATAAGTAATTTGTATTTCTGTGTTTTTAAGTGTGACTCTATTGCTATTAGAGTAATGAATTATATATTTCGTCGGCTGATTACTGTCAGCCTCCTTTGGACCTTCAAAGGAGATACTAACCCTATCCTGATGAAAAGCATTTTTCATCCACCATCGATAAAAAACTGTTCCAGAAACAGCAAGCAAAAGAAAGACAAAGACTCCAATAAAGATCCAAATATTCCTCTTTTTTTCTGGCGTCAATCCTCTTTGTGGCTGATTCCAATTTTTATTTTCATCAAATGGACTGGAACTGCTAGCAACACTAACGGATGGATCATATGCGCTATTATCGTGACTCCTGCTTTCAATTTTATCAGCATTTGATTCGTATAACTCACGATTAAGATTATCTAGTGGCATATTTTTTATTTTTATTTCTTCTTATACTTTATTATATTATAGCATAAAAATAACATCTACTTAAATTATCCACCTCAAAAAATCATCCACAACAAGCTGAACTTGATCACAATCAACTTGCTTTACGCTTATTTTAGGGACAGTACTTAGCTTATTTTTCAAAAAAAGTCTTATAATCTTTACAACATTAGCATTTATTCTTAAAACTATATTCTCATGACCCATAATGCAATTTTGACAAAGAGCACCACCCTGCTTGGAGCCAAAATAAATTAAATCTTGCGACAATTTATTTCCACAAGAAACGCAATTCTCAACCTCAATTGCAAAGCCAAGAAGATCCAATAATTTAACCAAAAAACCAAGTCTTATCAATGAATATTTAATATTTAAATTATCATCATCGATATTTAATAAATTTCCAGCAACATAAAAATCCATCGCTTCCAGATAGTCCTTAAGCAAAAGAAAGACCAATTGGTCTGGATTTTCAAAGTCTATTAATTTTTCAAAAACACTCAATCCAAGAAAAACATCCAACAGCGCGCCACAATCACCCTTAAGCAAAGTGAAATTATTTTCAACTATCGAACTAGTTATTTTTCCAAGCCCCCTTGATCTTATTACGCAAACATCGGCCAAGGTTATATTCTCAAGAGATGCTGCCAACTTTGCCTGAGGCTTTCTAACACCCTTCGCTATTGAACTTATTTTTCCGCCCTCAAGAGTATATAAGACATATAATCTATCAGTCTCGCCAATATTCTTCTTATTTAAAATAATTGCAGTGTATTTATATTCCATAGTCTCATTATTACACTCTTTATTGGATTTGAGCAAAAAAATCGCTCCATATCAGTTGATATGGAGCGAGAAATATTGACCCTAGAAAAAATTATGCCTCTTGCTCGCTCCCTCCGTAAAGATATTCATGATGATCAAGAAAACAAACAAGAAGGCAACACCTTTGCAAACAAAAACAACAAAACTAGCAATCCATGCCCAAAAATACCATCCAGTAAAAAAGATAAGCAGCAGGTAACAGAAAAAAAATAGACAAATGAAAAGTGAATAATAATCTCCTTTAATGTTATTCATTAGCATCTTTACTTCCTCCTTTTGGTTTATTTTTCTGCAGAATCTTGTTTTGCTAAAATTTTAAAACAACATTGCAAACTTAAATCTTCTTCAATGCAATTATAATCAAGCTGCCATCAATTGAAATTTCTTTCATAATATCAGCTTCATTATTGGTTGAATTAATAACGTCATCAGCTAAAATCTCAGCTTTTATTATTTCTGAAAATTGCTCAAAGACACCTTCCATTCCAACATACCATAACTTTATCCTATTTTCAACCTCATATCCAGCCTGTTTCCTAAGCTCCTGCACACTGCGAACAATTTCACGAGCAATGCCTTCCTTGATCAATTCAGCGCTAAGTTCTGTATCCAAAATGACATTCTCTGACTGTGAATCATTCATCACTACCACCTTAATATTCAATTCATCTTTGATAATTTCAATAAGTTCATCCTGAAATTCATTTTTGATTGATATTTTTGCAAGTGGTTGACGTACCTTTATCTTAGCTTGAGAGCGCAATTGCAGACCTTCGGTGATCACCTCTCTTGCCATTTTCATTTCATCATTTAGTGACTCATCAATGTGTTGATGCTCGCCAGTTGGCAAATCAGCCAAATGCACAGATTCCTTGCCGGTTAGGTTCCTATAAATCTCCTCACTCATAAAGGGAGCAAATGGCGCCATCATTTTTGACAAATTAACAAGCACGTGATGCAAGGTTGCATAGGCTTGTTTTTTGTCAGCATCATTTTGCGACTTCCAAAAACGCTTACGAGAACGTCTAACATACCAATTTGACATATCATCTATAAACTTTGAGAATGCTCGCGAGCTTCGATGAAGTTCATATTTTTCCATACCATCATGCACTGCAATTATCAAGGTATTGAGTTCAGACAAAATCCACTTGTCCAACAAATTAGTTGTATCAGAATGTTTGAATTGCTCATCATGCTTCCAATTGTCAATATTGGCATACAACACAAAAAATGAATATGAATTCCAAAGCATGCGCATCATTCCACGCATAATCTCTTCCACATCTTTTTGTGAAAAATTCAAATTTTGTGCAGCCACTACTGGCGAACTCATCAAATACAAGCGTATTGAATCAGCGCCATATTTATCAAACATGAGCATTGGGTCAGGATAATTATTATAACGCTTACTCATCTTTTTTCCATCCTCAGCTAAAACTGTCCCATTAACAATGACATTTTTATATGCTGTCCCACCTTTAATCCCAGTAGCGATAATATGCAAATAATAAAACCAGGCCCTTGTTTGATCAACTCCCTCAGCAATAAAATCTGCAGGAAAATTTTGCTCAAATTTTTCATTATTTTCAAATGGATAATGCATCTGCGCATATGGCATTGAACCAGAATCAAACCAGGTGTCCAACACATCAGGAACGCGATGCATTTTTCCATTGCAGGCATCACAATCAATTATGATTTCATCTACCATGTGCTTGTGCAGATCAGTGATTTTTTGACCACTGGCAACTTCGAGCTCCGCCACTGAACCAAAAACCTTGGTTGCACTACAATCACATCTCCAAATCGGAATAGCACTTGCCCAAAAACGTTGCCTGGAAATTGACCAATCGCGCGCACCTTCGAGCCATTTTCCAAAGCGACCCTCTTTGATATTTTCAGGAGACCAATGGATTTGTTTTGCCAAATCCAGAGCCTCATCCTTTATTTTGGAAACTTTTACAAACCAAGAGCTAGTAGCATAGCTCATCAGTGGCGTGTCACATCTCCAACAATGAGGATAACTGTGTTCATATTTTTCTTTAGCAAAAAGAGTTCCATTTTTAGCCAAATATTTAATAATTTCCACATCAGTTGAACTGCGATCTTCTATTGGCTTGACTGAGAGTCCAGCAAAGTCACCAGCCTCTTTTTTTATTTTTCCATTCATTCCCACATGCTGAATAAATGGAAGCTTATGCTCTTTTCCTAGGTTTAAATCATCCTCACCAAAGGCTGGAGCGATATGCACAATTCCTGTTCCATCGCTTGCCCCAACAAAATCTCCAGCAACAATTTTCCATCCATTTTCAAAATTTTCAATCTCACTCTTATTATAAAAATCAAAAACTGGCTTATACTTTTTCCCGACTAATTCACTGCCAAGCACTTCGTTTGTGATTTCAACTTTTCTATCCTTGAACAAATCAGCAACTCGATCTTTGGCGACCACAAAAGTTTCATCAACAAAATCACCATTTTCCAATGCCTTGGTTTCCTGAACATAGACATAGGTAATTTCAGCGTTAACAGCCAAGGCCACATTGCCAATCAGTGTCCATGGTGTCGTTGTCCAAGCAAGCACGCAAACACCAGGTTCGCCAAGAAATTCAAATTTTGCAATAACAGAAAGATCTTTCACGTCCATATATCCCTCACTCACCTCTTGCTGAGAAAGTGTTGTCTCACAGCGAGGACAAACATGCATAGAACGATATCCCTCATAAATAAGCCCCTTATCCCAAAGCTCTTTGAAAACCCACCAGACCGATTCCATATATGGCAAATCCATTGTTTTATAAGCATTGTCCATGTCAGCCCAACGACCCATACGATTTATGACAATTTTCCAATCATCAACATATTTCAAAACTTTGCTACGACAAAGATCATTGAATTTTTCAACTCCTAGCTTTTCAATGTCGTTTTTTGATTTTGATCCCAATTCTTTTTCGACAATATTTTCAATTGGCAATCCATGACAATCCCATCCCCATTTTCTCTCCACATGAAAACCACGCATGGTCCAATAACGAGGAACAACATCTTTCATGGTTGAACCAACCAAATGACCATAATGAGGTGTTCCTGTGGCAAAAGGTGGACCATCATAAAAAGAATATTCCTGAGAACCCTCGCGCAATTTCAAAGACTTTTCAAAGATTTTTTCCTGCTGCCAAAATTTCAAAATTTCTTCCTCCATTTTTGGAAAACTTTGTTTTGGATCAACTTTTTTAAAGCTCATAAATTTTTGTAATTTTTAATTTTGTAATTTTTAAATAATTTCTTAATTTCTAAATGTTTTGAGCATTAAAAATTTTGATTTATTTAAAAAATTAAAAATTAAAAATTAAAAATTAAAAATTAAAAAAATAAAATCCCCATGCAAATAAATGCATAAGGACGAAAAATTTCGTGGTACCACCTTAATTCAGTATTATGTATGAAGTATTATGTATTATGCATTCACATACATTATACATTCTACAAAATACATTATACCCTTATTTATAGCTATTACGGGCCTGCCCGGCAAGTTCTAGTCTCCAAATTGGATTTCTTCTTGCAGCTTCGAGGTGATAACCCCATCAACGCTTTTATAATACTATAATATTCCTATTTGAAACTTTTGTAAATCTCCAATGTTTCTCGTGCAGTTTTTTCCCAATCAAACTTGGCAGCCTGTGCCAAGCCTTTTTCAATATAACTCTCACGAAGTTCCTTATTGTTGGCAAATTCGCCCAAGGCTTGGGTCAATTCATTGGTATCAAGAGGATTGACAAACATCGCAGCCTCACCAGCAATTTCAGGCAAAGATGAAACATTGGACAAGATTGCAGGTGTTTTGGTTGCAAAAGCTTCCAGCACCGTCATTCCAAATCCTTCATACAATGATGGCATCACAAAAAACTCAGCACCTTCAAAAAGTGGCACCAACTCGTCGCCAATCACATATCCCGTAAATACAACATCCTTTGCAAGACCCAAATCCTTCATGATCTGGTGATATTCACTCGCAAGCCATCCACGTTTTCCAGCTAGCACCAATTGATACTCAAATTTTCCATTATTTCTTCTTTTTTGCTGAGCCTTAAATTTTGAAAATGCTTCCAAAAGACGAGCAATATTCTTTGACGGTTCCAGTGTTCCCAAAAATAAAATATATTTCTTAGTAATATCATGCTTGCCTAAGACCTTTCCTTTCTCAACTTCTGATTGTTCAAAAAAACGTCCATCCAAACCACTATAAACAACCTCTATTTTTTCATTATCACCGCCAAGGAATTTTTCAATATCATTTTTAATTGAATTAGACACAGCAATAATCTTGTCGGCCTTCTTTGCCATCATTTTTGCAATAGCTTTATTTCTTGTCCTTTTTACTGCTGATAAATATTGAGGAATACTAAACATAGACATGTCATGAAAAGTAACCACCGTTTTTCCAACATATCCCATGGGAATACGATTGAAAGCTGAAACAGAATGAAGCACATCCAGCTTTTCTTTTTGCAACGTTGCTGTTCCAAGAATTTCACTATAAGCACCAGGAAGATATCTTTTATAATCAGAAAATGGATAAAATTTTATCGTAACATTTGATTGTGCAAATTTTTTAACATCCTTTTCACGCACACGAAAATCAAAGAAAATGACATATTCATTTTCCTTGTCGATCTTCAACAAATGCCTAATGAGCTGATAGGCATAGTGACCAACACCAATAGCATCACCTTTTTCTGGATTCAAGATTGAGCGAGCATCAATTCCAATTTTCATATGCTTAAGTTTAAAGTTGAAAGTCTTTCAAGCAAGAAGCTTTTTGGACTTTACAGACTTTATGACCTTATGGACTTAAATTTACATTTTTTCTGGCGCATCCACCCCAATCAATGCAAGGGTTTCAGATAGCACTATTCTAACAGCATTTATCAAGGAAAGTCTAGCCCTTGTCAATTCCAAATCTTGCTCATCAATAACGCGACATGCATCATAAAAAGAATGAAATTTATCCGCCAACCTCATGGCATACTGTGGAAACCTATGCACTTCATAACTTTTTGAAATTTCCTCAACCAACTCTGGAAATTTATTCAGTTCTTTTATTAAGCTAAGCTCCTTTTCATGTGCCAATAAAGCCAACTTATCATTTTGAATTTTAGAGTTGAAATTTATTTGAGATTTGGAATTTGAGATTTGGAATTTTTCGAGTATGCTCGAAATCCTGGCATGCGCATATTGCACGTAAAATACAGGATTTTTTGCACTTCTTTCTTTTGCCAGACCCAAGTCAAAATTCATATGCGTGTCAGGAGAATACATCAAAAAGAAAAATCTCGTCACATCGTGGCCAATTTCGTCAATCAAATCGTCCAGATTAATCACATTTCCTGCACGCTTACTCATGCGAGCTTCTTTGCCATCTTTCACGAGTCGCACCATCTGAGAAATAATAATTCGAAAATCACCAGCAAAGCCAAGTGCCATAGCAACAGCATTCAACCTTGAAACGTATCCATGATGATCAGCTCCGAGACCCATTACTAAGCGAGAATACCCTCTTTCGATTTTATTCAGCATGTACCCACAGTCTCCTGCCATATAGGCATTTTTACCATCTTTTTTCACAATAACCCTATCCTTATCATCTCCAAAATCAGTTGTTCGCAGCCAAAGTGCATCTTCAAGCTCATATGTCAAACCTTTTTCCCTCAGAATTTCAATGGCTTTTTTGTCATATCCTTCATCACTCAACTTTTGCTCACTAGTCCATTGATCAAAAGTGATTTGCATTTTTTCCTTGGTAGTTTTTTGGATAATATTTTCCAAAACATCCTTTGCTCCAAGCTTTCCAACTTCTCGCACATCTCCAAGTTTGGCATATTTTTCATTCAGTTCATCAATATATTCACCAGAATATGCAGCATCAGCATCTTTTAAAATACTATGCCCAAGTTTTTCAATCTGCCCACCAGCATCATTCACATAATATTCATTTGTCACTTCAAAGCCTGCTTTTCGCAAGATTCTTGAAAGTGAATCACCATAAAATCCACCCCTGCCATTTCCAAGATGAAGTGGTCCAGTCGGATTGGCTGAAATAAACTCATTATTGATTTTAATATTTTTTCCAATTCCAGAATTTCCAAAATTTTCTTTTTCAGTTGAAATTTTTTCAACCACACTCTGAAGATATTTTTTTGACAAATAAAAATTCAAATATCCAGGATTTGCAACTTCAATTTTTTCAAAAATATCTTCAACTGTGTCATTCCCGTGAAAACGGGAATCCAGGTTATTTGCTGTCTGGTGAAACTCACTGGATTCCGGGTCAAGCCCGTAATGACAGATAAGGTTCTTCAGAATTTCAGCAATTTCCATTGGACTTTTTCCAATTTTTTTTGCCAAAACCATAGCAACATTTGAAGTATAATCACCAAATTGTTCTGCCTTTGGATATTCAACAATAATCTCAAAATCATCAAAAATAGCCCAGTTGTTGACTTTTTTTGCCTCAATTAAGGCATTTTTCAATATTTTTTGAATTTCTTTTTTCATATCTCAATTATACACTTATTGATTGATTTATCAAGCAAAAAACCTTGCAATTGCAAGGTTTTTGTTTTTTTATATTGTTTTAAAGTAACCTATTTTACAATGAAGATTCAATCCATTTCAAAACACTTCTTGGCTTGCAATCAGAATCAGAGTTGCATTCTTTTTTTGTTGAAGATGCACATGCGGCTGAACTAGACACACTTACTTCATCAAATATGCCAGAAGAATCTTTTCCACAAATTTGTGCTCCAAGATTACACTTCTTAACTCGACAGCCAGTAGTAATAGTAACTGTCTTTGTCAAACTATCACCAGCAGCATTTGTACAAAAAAGATTAAATGTTCCGTCAGTATTGGCAGCTGTTATAGTTAAAGAAATTGAACCGCCAGGAGCAGCAACTGAACCTGATGCCCAAAGTGAATCATTTGTTGAATTCATAGTACAAGAAGTTGGACCATTAGTTGCACTCCATGTAAGAGTTACGTTCTGAGGAAGCGAAACTATATCAAGATCAATAACCCGCGATGTTCCAAATGTTACATCTGGTGGTGGTGGCAATGTTGCATAATAGGTAGATCCATTAAAAGATATTGCACCCATTTCATCGGACCAAGCATAGCCATAAAGTTTTTTGTCGGGTGCTATTTTCACACCATAAGAACTACCATCTAGTGCTGTGCCATTAAGCTTGATCCATCCTTGATATCCACCAGCATTTCCAAGATCAGCCGCAATTCCAACAAAACGTGCCCAGCCTTCAATGTTGTCACCAACGCGTTTTGCGGTGCAATTGCCATCAGGACAACCAGTCAAATAACCATTGGAATTATCAAAAGCAATGTATCCCAGGTTTTCACTCCAAGCATAGCCACTCAAATCACCATTTCCAGATGCTGGAACATCAACACCATAAGAAACAGTTGAGCCAACAGTATTTGAATTATTGGTGCTTATCCAGCCAAGTCCAGATGAAATTCCAGCACCATTGTCTGATCCTCCCCAAATCCATCCGGTGACATTTTTGGTTGCATCTGCTTTAATTATTCCAGCAGTAACAACAAAAACAACAACACCAACAAAGAGCAGAAAATATTTGTTTAATATATTTTTGTTTTTTTTCATTTTTTTATAACCTCAAAAAATTTTAGCTATAATATTACTTCTTTGGTGTTGATATTGGAGCAGTAGGTGTTGGCGCTTGACCTTGTGGTCCTTGTTGTTGACCTTGCGGTCCAGACTGTTGCAGGCATTTAACATCAATAAAATCTATCTTACCTTCACCAACAGAAACAGTTACTGGCTCTTTACATTGCCCAGCATTGCTTTTTTCAATTAACTGCTTAGCTCCATCAGCAATCCCAGCTTGATAAGCCTGTTGAATACCTCGTATTTGATAATCACGCCATGTGTCATAGCCAATGTATGCAATTGAAACAACGATCCAGATTAGCACTGCTGACTTGATAATATCTTGTTTGGTAAACATTTTTTTATTCTTATTAAATTATTTAACTGGCGTTACTGGCATTGGAGGAATTGGTGCTGCCACATTCTGACCAGCACCTGCTGGCATTGGTGGCAAAGGAACTGATGCTGTCTGATTTTTTGTAGCACTTCCTGCTCCTACTGGCGGTGCACTTGGCATCTGAGGAGCATTTACTGGAGGTGCCATATTTCCGCCATTTTCTATTGGAGAATTCGGATTTGGAACACTGCCCACTGGTACACCAGCTGGATCATTGTTCAAGTTGAGTTGTTGAAACTTAATTTCAAGGGCAACAAAGGCTTGTTTTGTCTTAATATCCTCACCTGTTGTAATCATTATCATCTGTCCAACTTTCAAATCAGCAATTGTAGCAGGCTTTTCTTCTTGCATTTGAGGTGGAGTTGGAAAATCCCTTGGATCAATTGCTGCATCAGCCTGCTTATTTTTCATTTTCTCATTAAAAGCCTCCATTTCTTTTTGAATTTGAGCTTGATCCCTCTGTGCTAGTTGCACAATTTTTGTATTGCCATCAATAGTAACAGCTCTTATTGTTAAGGCAGGAGTATTAATTAGTCCTGGCGTTGATACCTTTATTTTGATTTCATTACCATTAATAGACTCAATTGTACCATTAATATTTTTTATTTCAATTCCTTCTGGCATTGTTGGCACAGATCCTGAATCCTTAAGCGTTTTCATGGCACCATCCCAACCTGCTTGATATGTATTTTCACCTCCAGCAACATTCCCATTTTTTGATGTTTTGTTTCCAATGACAAATCCAACTCCAGTGGAGAGAATTAGCATCAAGATTCCTGCAATAATTAAGAGTGGTTTTTGATTCATATTTTTTGTATTAAAATTAACAAATAAAAATTAAATATTTAATACACCCAAAGTGGACCCGCCATGGGAATATTTACTCCAACAACAATATGTGGTGCATTGCTACCATTAACATTAACGCCACCCCTTGCAGCACTTGCAGCACATGCTGCACTATTATCACATGAAACCTCACCAGATGCTTGCTGACCCTGTCTCCACAATGTACCAGAAAAAAGATTTGTTGATGGATTAAATTTACCAACAGCATATACGAAAAAATCAGCAGCTCCAGATATTTGTCCAAAATAATAAGCTGCTTGAGGAGAAGCTGCACTCGTCTGCACAGTCCCATCAGTAAAACTAATTTTCGGTGTAACCAAATTTGAATTAGCTCGTACTGTTGTAGCTTGAGACTCTCCATAGGCATAGAAATTTCCAACTCCATAGGTTCTAACCCAGGTATTATCTATCATATTAAGTCCACCACCATGATTTTCAAAGTATAACCCAGTGTCACCCTGTGGACGAAACCAATTGTTTGCATAGACTGCGTTAAATTGTGAACCATTGTTTGGATCGATATAGTAATTGGTATTGTTGTAATCATAGAAAATTGGGGCTCGCAAGTCACCTCTAGAGATAACAGGATTATTTATTCCAACATACATAGTGTCACCACTATTATTACTTGGGTACCAATAATTGCTATTTAAAACGTAGGTACTCATTCCCTGTGCATATTGTGGTGTGGCATAGTTTGAAATTGAACCACCAAAAGTAGTGTTGGCAACTCCCCAGCCATCGTTAGCACCAATAGTGAAATTGTTAGCCTTAAAACGAATACTGCCGACTGAGGTCATTGAATCATGAAAACCAATACTAGTTGTATCCGCTGAATCTAATCGCATAGTATAATTCCAATTACCACCAGCAGGAACATAATCAGAAAGAATGCTACCAACATATAATCTACCGCTCTTTGATTGATCCATGCTTCCTGTTGTTATTGGTGCGCCAACGTTTGAAGAAGGTGGTGCTGTTACTGGTTCAGTCCAAGCTTTAGCAAGTTTGAAAGTTACTCCTGAGATAATGGCAATAGTAAGAAAGATTGGGAGAGACTTTTTTATTTTCATTTTGGTTTGGTTAAGATTTTTATGTTTTTATTTTAGCATGAAAAGTTGTGTTTTGAAAATATGTGAACAAAAATCAAAAAACTACAACAACAAACTCACCTTTTATTTTTCCAGGATTTTCAACAAAATATTGTAAAATATCCTCAACACTGCCACGCACAACCTGTTCAAACATTTTTGTTATTTCACGTCCCATGATAATTTTTTTGCTAGCCTCAAACTTCTGAAGCATTTCCAAATTTTTAATCACGCGATGTGGTGATTCATAATAAACAACAGGAATATCGCAAGCTACAACTTTCTTGAAAAATGTTTCACGTCCTTTTTTGTGGGGAGGAAAACCCAAAAAAGTAAACTGCTGCATGTCAATTCCAGCCACACTAATAATTGATGCCAAAGCGGAAGCACCCGGAATTGGCAAAACAACGATCTTATTTTCAATCGCCTCAGCCACCAAAATATTTCCCGGATCTGAAACCCCCGGCGTCCCAGCATCAGTCACTACTGCCACATTTTTTCCATCCAAAAGTTGGTCTATGATTTTTTTAATTTTATCATCCTTGGTATGTTGGTGATATACAATGGCCTGCGTGTCTATGTTATAATGATTCAAGAGCTTTCGAGTCACTCGAGTGTCCTCACACGCCACCAAATCAACTTCCTTCAAAATTCGAAGTGCTCGCAAGGTGATATCCTCAAGATTTCCAATAGGAGTAGCAACGATGTATAATCTACCAAATTCATTTTCCTGCATAGAGTTAATTTATTATTTTAAGACTCCAGTTTTTATTAATAATTTTAAATCCAAATTCCAAAATCCAAATTCCAAATAAATATCCAAAACTCAAATATTAAAATTTTGTAATTTATATTTTTAGATTTTATTTGATATTTGTTATTTGAATTTGAGATTTTATTCTAAAATATGATTCTAACAACCCATGCCCTCGTTGGCGCTGCCATTGGAAAATACGTTTCCAATCCATTTTGGCAAATTTTAATTTTGATTCCATTGCACTACACTTTGGACGTTTTTCGTCACGGAGAATATCTAAACAAAAAATCAACATTCAGAGACACCACATGGAAAGTAACATTAGACCTACTTGTTGCTGCAACAATAATCCTTCTGGCAATCTTTTTGAAAAAATTTAATCAATCAATTGCAATTTCAATAATGTCAGGAGCCTTTATTTCCATGTTTCCCGACCTCCTAACAGTACTCTATTGGAAACTTAATTTCAAATTTCTAAAAAAAATATATCAATTTCATCAATTTGTTCACAAGCGATTTACTGATGGTTCTCCAGAGCGTGCATGGACACTGCGAAATGCAGCAAATGACATTATTTTTTCAATAATCGCAATTGCTTTATTATTCCTATAAATCAAACCGCAAAAATAAAGTTTATTTTTTGTGAGCATATTTTCTTTTGAGGCCACCCGCAGCGACAGCGAGGACGAGCTAGCAGTCATAGCTCCCGACTGCGCAGCGTGCCGAAAAAGGAAGTAGGCAAAACAAAAAATACTCTCAAATATTGCACTTATAAATATTTTGCTGTCCAACTTTTCTTGTCCTTCTTGAGTTGATCAGGCGTGCCAGCAAAGGTAAGATGTCCACCAAGGTCACCACCATCTGGACCAAGTTCAATCACCCAGTCACCATCGCGCACCACATCCAAATTGTGTTCAACCACAATCACCGTGTTTCCCTTGTCCACAAGAGCATTCAAAACAACCAACAATTTCTTGATGTCATCAAAATGAAGACCAGCTGTTGGTTCATCCAGAATATACAAAGTACTGCCTGTTGATTTTCGTGCAAGTTCAGTGGCCAATTTTATTCTTTGCGCTTCTCCACCAGAAAGATTAGTAGCACTTTGTCCAAGTTTTAGATATCCCAAGCCAACATCTTCCATGGTTTTTAATTTTTCAGCAATAAGAGGATGCTGCGCAAAAAAACGTAGCGCCAAACGAACATCCATGTCCAGAATCTGAGCCACATTAAAACCCTTATACTCAATCTCCAAGGTTTTTTTAGAAAACCTTGTTCCATCACATGCCTCACACTTCACATACATGTCCGGCAACAAGTGCATCTCTATCTTCTTTGAACCCTCTCCCTGGCAAACTTCACAACGTCCACCTTTCATATTGAAGCTAAAACGACTGGCGGTATAATTTCTATTTTTTGCTTCTTCAACACCAGCAAAAAGATCACGAATATGCGAAAAAACTCCGGTATATGTTGCAGCATTTGAGCGCGGCGTGCGACCAATCGGATTTTGATTGATACTAATAACTTTCTTTACATGTTCAAATCCCTTGATTTTTTTGTGCTTTCCTGGCAAATCTTTGGTGTTGTAGAAATGACGAGAAAGAGCTTTGGCCAAAATATTTTTTACCAAAGTTGATTTTCCGCTGCCAGAAACACCACAAATTACTACAAATTTTTCCAAAGGAATAATAACGTCGATGTCCTTAAGATTATTCTCGGTGGCGCCCAGAATCTCAATAAACTTGTCATTTCCCTTGCGATATCCTTTCTTATTAGAAACTTTTTTTGTTTTGGAAATATATTGCGCTGTAAGATTTTTTGATTTTATAAGCTGATTGTAGTCGCCTTCAAAAACCACAATACCACCTTCCTCCCCAGCCCCTGGCCCCATGTCCACAATCCAATCTGCTGACCTGATGATACTTTCATCATGCTCAACCACGATCAAGGAATTTCCAACTTTTTGCAAAGCCTTGATAGTGGCGATTAATTTTTCTGTGTCCCTGCTGTGCAAACCAATTGATGGTTCATCAAGCACATAAACGATTCCCATCAATTGTGAATTCAATTGCGCTGCAAGCCTGATGCGTTGCGCCTCTCCACCTGAAATTGTTTGAGCTGATCGTCCAAGATTTAAATATTCCAAACCAACATTTTCAAGCGCAAGCAATCTTTGCAAAATTTCACGCACAATTGGTTTGGCGATATTTTTTTCTTGCTCTGTCGCAATCCAATTTTCAGTGTCTTGAAAAAATTCTCGCAAATGAGTAACACTAGTACTAACAATTTCATCAATTGTTTTTTTCTGAACCTCCACTGCCAAAAATTCTTTCTTCAGCCTCTTGCCATCGCAAGATGGACAAGTATGCGCTGTCATATATTTCTCAATTTCATTTCGCACATAATCAGATTTTGTTTCTTGATACTTTCTCTCCAATGCTGGAATCACACCCTCAAATGCTTCATTGCCATATAGGACAATTTGCAATTGCTGAGCTGTGAATTTTTTTACCGGAACATTCATGGAAAATTTATATTTTTTGGCAACATCTTTTAGTGTCAAAAGTTGTACACTTTGTCCTGATATTTTTCCACCAGATTTGCTCCATGGTTGAATTGCTCCCTCAACCAATGAAAGATTTTTGTTTGGAATAATCAACTCATCATTTACTTTCAAGGTATATCCCAAACCAGAACAGGTGTCACATGCACCCTCTGGACTATTAAAAGAAAAATGTCTTGGTGTCACCTCTTTTATTTTCACTCCACATTTTGAACAGAAAAAATCTTGATTATAGCCGCGCTCCTCAACATTATCAAACAAAATCTTCATAGAGTTTCCACCTATTTTCATTGCAGTTTCAATTGAATCAAGCATTCTCTCAATGTCTGGCTTTTTCTTGTCTAAAATAACCCGATCAACCACCACCTCAATGTCAGTTTTAATTTCACTTTCATCAAGCATCACTGCTTCTGCCAAGGTGAACATTTTTTCATTAAAACGCACACGAGCATAACCCATCTGTGCGATGTGTTTCAATAATTCTTTTCCTGTTGCCACATCTTTTGGTTTTGCCAAAATTGCAATTTGCGTGTGATGAGAAAATGTCAAAATCTCATCCATGATTTCCTGAGTGCTTCTCTTTTGCATGGAAGTTCCACAGCCTGGACAATGCAAAATTCCAATTTTTGCATACAAAATACGCAAATAGTCATATACCTCGGTCAGTGTTCCTACTGTTGAGCGTGGAGAGCGTGAAATACTTTTTTGATCAATAGAGATTGGAGGAGAAAGATTTTCAATTTTGTCCACATCCGGCTTTACTGATGGATCCAAAAAATTTCTTGCATATGATGAAAGTCCCTCCATGTAACGCCTGTTTCCTTCCGCATAAATAGTATCAAAGGCCAATGATGATTTTCCAGAGCCAGAAAGGCCAGTAATCACCACAAATTTATCCCTTGGAATGTTTACATCAATATTCTTAAGATTATTAACCCTCGCACCCTTAATGACAATATTAGAACTATCCTCATTTTGATTTGTTGTTTTTTTTGAAGCCATATTTGCAAAATTTACTAAAAACATTAATTGAAAATTGATTAGAGTATGTTATCAGAAAAATAACAAAAAGTAAAGACTACTCGATAAGCTGACCAAAACAAAAACAGTGGCAATATATATTGCCACTGTAAAGGGTTAAAGCTATGAGGATTATTATTTTTTAAGCTTAAAATCTGTTCCCACAAAATGAAGTTCGTCTAAGATTGTTTTTGTTTCTGGCAAGATTCCAGCCACAATGACATCATTTCCAAACAAATCATTGATGGTGTCACCAACTTTTGTTATTAGTTTTTTCTCAATCATCATTTTTGCCTCAGTGCTTCCAATATAAATTGGCAAATATTTTTTATTTCCAATCACAACTGGTTCAAAACTTCCAATATTTTCCTTTATTTTTTCTGGAACATTATTACCATCAACAAAATAAAATCCTTTGATAATTTCATTTTCTGCCACAAATTTTAATTCAGTTGCAGGTTCCATACTACTGAAAGTTTTGTTGTTTACTAAATGCCACCCGTCAACAAGTGTTCCTGTTGAATTCAAAATTCCAGAAACTTTTAATTCATCAACACCAAAAACATCTTTCACAATGTCACCTGCACCAGAAATTTCTCCTCCTTTTTTCATGTCCATTCCATCTTCAAAACCAATAAGTATTTCTCCATCAAGTAATGATGTTGTCCCCTCCTTTGATTTGATAATTGCAGGCAAAGAATCAGCAGCCAAGAAAACATCTGGGGCACCATTTTCAAAATAAATCCTAACCTGACTATCGGCAATAAACTTATTGATAACAGTAGCATCTTCAATTGAAGCTTTGTTCATTGCAGTTGCAGTCTCCATGCCAGAGCTAAATTTTGCAAATTCAAAAAATCCAAAACTAAACACAATCATCATCACCAATGGAGCGACCAATGAAACATAATTTTTCTTATTTGGCTTGAACAATTTAAGTAACAAAGAGTTACTAACAACTGAAATTGAACTCATAGCCATCGCAAGTCCTGCTAATTCTGGTTTTAGAATTAATCCAAAAGCAAAGAACGCGCGTGCTGCAATTGGAATACCGATGACATTATAAAATAAAGCAAGAAACATATTCTGCTTGATCTTGGCCATAGTCTCTTTGGAAAGTTGAAATGAAGTAACCACGTCATTCAAATCGCTTTTCATGATCACAATATCACCTGCTTCCATTGCAACATCAGTTCCGCTTCCCATTGCAATTCCAACATTAGCCTGAGCCAAGGCTGGTGCATCATTAATTCCATCTCCAACCATAGCGATTCGTCGCTTCGCTCCTAAATTTTCAATTTTAAATTTACAATTTTCAATTATGGAGGAAATATTTTTCATATCTTCTCCCTGCAATGCTTTTACAACATTAGCCTTATCCTCAGGCAGAACCTCAGCAAGAACATGTTGCTCATCAATGCCAACCAATTTTGCAATTGCATTTGCAGTTCGCAAATTGTCTCCAGTAATCATGAAAACTTCAATTCCCATTTTTTGCAATTTTTGCACAGCCTCGCGAGATGTTTCTTTGACAGTATCAGCAACAGCAATAATTCCAATTAATTCATCTTTTGTTGCCAAAATCATGGCAGTTTTTCCTTGCTCCTCAAGGCGTGACATTTTACTCTCAATTTTATCAATAAACAAACCAAGTTTTTCAATCATCAATTTACGTGTTCCAATATAATACGTCACACCCAAAACATCACCCTGCACACCTCTTCCAGTGATTGAATTGAAGTTAACAACCTCTTCCAATGAAACATTTTCTTCCTTAGCATGATTGCAGATCGCTTCGGCCAATGGATGTTCTGAAAGTTTTTCTAGGCTTGCTGCAACTGCCAAAATTTTCAGCCGAAGGCTGATCACCGCTTGGGTGGCATCTTGTCCTGCTTCTTCAAATGCAATAATGTCCGTAACCTCCGGTTTTCCATGAGTTAGTGTTCCAGTTTTGTCAAAAATAACCGCATCAATATTACTTGCTGCTTCCAATGCTTCACCACCCTTAACTAAAATTCCATATTCAGCACCTTTTCCCGTTCCAACCATAAGAGAGGTTGGGGTCGCAAGACCCAGCGCACATGGACATGCAATCACAATCACAGAAGTAAACGCCATCAAGGAAAACGCTATTGTTGCCCCAAGAGCAAAATACCAAATCAAAAATGTTACAATCGCAACTCCAATCACGGCCGGCACAAACCAGGCAGAAATTTTGTCGGCAAAATTTTGAATTGGTGCTTTTGATCCTTGCGCTTCCTCAATCAAACGAATTATTTGAGCTAGTGCTGTTTCGCTTCCAATTTTTGTGGCTTCAAATTCAAAACTTCCAGTCTTATTAACCGTTCCTCCAATCACACCGTCACCTGTTTGTTTTTCTACTGGCATGCTTTCGCCTGTAATCATTGACTCATCCACAGCAGAAGAGCCTTTGGTTATTTTTCCATCAACTGGAACCTTTTCTCCTGGACGCACAACAACAATATCCCCATGTATCACATCATCAATGGCAACATCCAGAGTCTGACCAGCGCGAATCACCCTGGCTGTTTTTGCTTGCAATCCCATCAATTTCTTGATTGCATCAGAAGTCTTCCCCTTGGTTCTAATCTCCAGCCACTTACCAAGAATCACAAAAGTAATCAAATAGGCAGCAGTTTCAAAATATAGATCAGGAATCTTTGCTCCAGCAATTCCAATTACTGATTTATTTGCAAGTGCATACGAGGCAAAATTATATAAACTAAAAAAGAAAGCTGTTGAGGTTCCAATTGCAATCAATGAGTCCATATTAAATGTTTTCATTTTGAGAGATGACCACATTCCCTTGTAAAATCCAGCCCCAATCACAAATTGAACTGGCATTGTCAACAAAAGTGAAAACACTCCAATGTATGGTGCAAAAGTTTTTTCACCAGGAAGCCACTTAAAAAAATCCAATAACATGAAATACAGCATCGGCAAACTCAAAACCAAGCTAAAAACAAAATCATTAAAATATTGAGATATCTCCCTATCTCTTTTCTTTTTTTCAAATTCACTGTCTTTTGCATCAATCTCCGTGGCTCCATATCCACCACGAACAATAGCTTCGATAATTTTTTGCACATCAATCATTGTTTCGTCAAAATCAACCAACACCTTTTCGGCAGCAAAATTAACGTTAGCTTTTTGCACCCCAGCAGTTTTTGCCAACGTTCTTTCAATCAACATTGCACATGAACTGCAATGCATTCCAGAAAGAGATAGATTTATTCTTTTCATAATAATATACTTTTTTTATTTACTTATTAACATATTAGATATAGCAAAGTTAAAGTGAGAATACTTTTTATTTTTTCACCTAAAACAAAACTCCTTGGTGTTATTCTCAAATGTTGCAATTTTTTTTCTGTGATAAAAATAAAAATTTATTCTCACGACTAAATACAATTCAAAACACGCAAACAAAACTATTCCACAGTTATTATCCCGCGAGGAACTCCCATTCCACAAGTAATTTGATACACACCCTTTTTAGTTGGTGTAAAATTCATGGTAATCGTTTTTCCAGCGACCAATTGATAAACATCAGTCGTTAGTCCACCAACAGTAATTGAACTCATGCATCCCTGACCATTTTCTTTAACATCAACAACAAAACTAACAGGCTGTCCCGCTTTTACTGTAAACGTATTTGGAGCAATATCCTTATTTAACGTGTATGACGTTTTGATCACTTGTGTGTCTGTTGCAGTCGGAATGGTTTCCACTTTTCCAGCACTTGGAGTAACGGGCTTGCTACTTCCACCACAACCACCACCTGTCGAACCTTCCCCACCACAACCACCCGTTGAACCTCCACAACTTCCAGCAGCGGTGCCAGCAGTAGCATTGGTAGATGCACCACAAGAACCACCAGCAACTTTTGGAGCATCTTGATTTGCACTATCAACACTAACTAAACTATTTTCATCAATAACATTAAATGATCCAGTATACATCCCCATTGAACATGAAAACGGAATTGAGCCAGTTTCTGTCGGAGTAAATTCAATAATGTTTTTTCCAGCAACAAGATTTTTTCTAACTTTTAATTTTGATGAAACAATACTACTTGCACAAGAACCAGGCGCCTGTGCATCTATCTCCCAACGAACTGGCACACCTTTTTTAATTGTAAACTTATTTGGAGCATAGCCGCTTGAATTTTCAATCATGGAGACAACTTGCACACCATTTTCCATTTTTACATTAGGATCAGCCTTATTTGCAACTGTTGAAACATTTTGAGCACTTAACTTTGAAAATTCAAATCCGGCAAGATTATACCCATTAGCGATATTAAACATTGCCAAAAATACCACCAAAATTCCGGCAAATTTATAAAAGCGCTTAGCAAAAATTCCCTTCACAATCGATGTTAATCCCCCAACACCTAGCAATCCTGGTGCAGTTCCAAGAGCAAAAATTCCCATAATCATGGCGCCGCGTGAAAAACTGCCAGTACTAATTGCATACAACTGCATGGCTTGTGTAAAGCCACAGGGCAAAAAGAAAGTTAAGGCTCCAATTAGCATTGAATTGCCATGAGAATACTCCTTTTCGTGATTATTTTTAATTCCCAAAAACTTACTAATGCCTTTTGGCAACATCATCCCACCATTCTCCATGCGAGGAAACAATCCTGTCAATTTTAATCCCAAGGCAAGCATCACAAAACCAACAGCAATAGTAAGTATACCAAGAACTGTCGATGAAAGTTGCAACACACTTCCTAGCGCCCCCAAAACTGCACCAAAAACAGCATATCCCAAAATTCTTCCTAGATTAAAAAACAAATGCGGTCTAAATTTTTGAGCAGCAGTTGCTTCTGGATGTTTTTCACTGTGTCTAGCTGAAATTCCCAAGATCAATCCTCCAACAAGTGCCATACAGGTTGAAAGGCCGGCAGTGATGCCAACCAAAAAAACCACAGACAAACTAGATGGATTTGCACCACCAGTATTAGCAAGGTCAATACCGCCAATGCCTAAGTTTTTCGCAACAATATAAAAAAACATCAGAAAAAGAATTGCAATACCTAAGTCTTGATAATCTTCCGGATTTTTACTGAAGAATGTTTTTTCCTTTTCCTTACCTATTGCATATCCTGCACTGCGAATAGCCTTCTCTATTTCATGCATGTTCGGCTTTTGATTTTCGAAATAAACATCAGCCACAGCTTTCTTGTAGTCGATATCAACCTTTTTAATTTCTGGAATTTCAAGTAAACTATCACCGATCAATATTTCGCAACTACGACAATGCATTCCGCTAATTGGAATTATTATTTTTTGCATATTTTTAAGTTTTATTTTTAAAATTAAACCAAGCAGCGACAACAAACGTTACGCAAAAACAGACCTCTATTTTTTAAAAATAGAAGACTTCTTGAGAATAATTTTATTCCCTTTTGAGGACGGAAGAAAGAATATCAGGCCTTGGCGGTGAGCTTTCTGATAATTCTAAAACTTTATGTTCAAAAATAGAGTCACTTCCAGAAACAGCAGCCACAGCTCCAAGTGACAACATCTTTATGTTTTGATTAAACATTGATGTCGAAGTGGCTGAAGCATTTCCCTGCTTGCTTTCACAGCAAGGTTTCAAGGAATTATCCATAGGCATAGTCTGATCAATCATAGTGCTGCCTCCATCAGAAATCATCATTGAATCATCATTAGAAGATGCTTTAACCGAGGAAATCATTCCGTCAGAAAAACCAGCTGCAACAAAAAGTATTGCAAACAAAACAAAATATGCTGAAATTTTTCTTATTTTGATGATCATATTTGTCATTATACACTAACATCAATTTCACACAAACAATTGCACAAAGATGAGATCAAAAAATATCTTCAAATCTCAGCTTTGATTTTCGAAATTTACTACGTCACAAAAAAAAGTATCTTTCAATTTATTTCAAAAAATTGTTTTTTCTTAATTTTTTGTGATATGTGATCGCAAAACGATGAGCCTCATCCATGATTTGCTTGAGCAGCAAGTCATCCTTAAGGACATTGTTTATATTTTCATCTTTTGTGCTTTTCAAGATTCTAACATCCAACTTTTTTCGAGTTGGTCCCTTGGCAACACTTGCAACAAAAACAGCCAAGCCAAGATTTTTATGTAGCAACTCATCTGCCATGTTTAGATGACCCAAGCCACCATCTAATAAGATCAAATCTGGCATAACCCAATCATTATTAAATCGTCGCGACAAAACCTCCTTCATCATGGCCACATCATTAGAACCATCAACTGTTTTTATCTTGAATTTTCTATACTGAGATTTGTCTGCCATGCCACCAGCAAAAACTACCATGCTGCCAACAGCATGCTGACCAGAAATATTGGAGATATCATAAGACTCCAATCTTATATTTTGTATTTTGTATTTTGTATTTTGTGTATTAGACTCAAAGTCTCTTGTCATGAGAGCTACATCCCTAATATGATTCAATGCGTGTATTTTGTTGCGCAAAACAGCTGCCTTTTCAAATTCATCTTTTTTTGCAAACAACTGCATCTCTTTTTCCATTTTCAAAATCAAACTCTTTTTCTTGCCCTGCAAAATCATTTCTATTCCATGAATATTTTTTTTATAATCAATTTTGGAAATAGCGTCAGCATATGGACCAGGACACATGCCAAGCTGAAAATCAAGACAACCTTTTTCTGTTTTTTGATTGCCGGCATGAAATGGAAAAATACGACGTATAATTTTCAATGCTATTTGCATCTGTAACTTGCTTGTATAAGGACCGTAATATTTACCAATCAGGATATCTTTATATTTAAAATTTTCTTTCCCTAATTTTTTATTTTTAATTTGAAATTGATTTGAAATTTGAAATTTGAAATTTGAAATTTGAAAAAGATCAGTTTGTCTCAAAATTATCACCCTAGGAAATTCCTCTTTAGTAACTACAAAGTATGCAAAAGACTTGTCATCCTTTTCAAGAGTATTATATTTTGGCTGATATTTTTTAATTAAATTACTCTCCAAAATCAAAGCTTCCAAGACAGAATCAGTTTGCTCAAAGTTAATGTCAGCAACCAATGCAACCATAAGACAAATCCATTCACTTCTTCCAGCCACAACATCACCACGAAAATATGATGATACTCTACTTCTTAAATTCGTTGCTTTGCCAATATATAAAAGCTCTCCTTTTTCATCACGAAAAAAATACACACCTGGTGAGCTTGGCAATTTCTTGATTTGAGCTGTGATTATTGACATTTTCATTCGTCTTTAATATAATTTTAAACTAGAGTAGTTTAACAATAAGATATCATAAAAACAATACCAAAAGCAAAGGGAGGATTAAAAATGCAAAAATCAATAATCACGGTAGAAAAAGAAAAATTAATTTCCTTTTTATCAGAGATTGAAGTTTTCATGCTAACCAATTTGCCGGAACTTTGTGAGGAGTGCTGTTCATCAAATGAGATTCAAAATCTCAAACACGTCCTTGGTAAATCAAAGTTAGATTTTTATGTTTACATTGTTTCTCTAAGACAATTTGTTTTGCATGTCAGAAACTGCATCAGAATGCGATCTTCATTAATTGGAAATCCAGAAGCACAATCGGTTCGTATTCATGTCGAACAATGGTTTGCGACAAAAAGAGACATTTCCAAAGAGGCAACAAAAGAAGAATTTCTTTCCATAGCAAGTAGGCTAGTAGACGAGGCTTTTTGTCATCTGTCTGAAATTTTATTAGATATGGTATTTCAAGAAGTAGACAAAAATATAAAGAGAACCTTAGCGAAAAGAATACCAAAAAAGAAATAACATTTTTCTTTTATATCTCAAGACTAAACCGATAGCTATCAAGCATCGGTTTTTTTATTTAATTTACAAGCTTTTTGGTTTTAATATTTGTCGCAGATATTTTGCAGTATAACTTTCTTTGTAATATTTAATGATCTCCTCTGGTGGACCAGTAACAACAACATTGCCACCATTATTCCCACCTTCTGGACCCATATCAATAATCCAATCAGCTGTTTTGATAACATCCATATTGTGCTCAATAACAACCACACTATTTCCAGCGTCAACCAACTTATTCAAAACTACTAATAATTTTTTAATATCATCAAAATGCAAACCAGTTGTTGGCTCATCAAGAATATAAAAAGTGTCACCCGTGGCACGCCTAGAAAGTTCACTGGCAAGCTTAATGCGTTGAGCTTCCCCACCAGAAAGAGTTGTTGCGCTTTGACCAAGCTCAATATAACCCAAGCCAACTTCCTCAAGCACTTTGAGTGGTTGATGAATTTTTGAAAGCGCCTCAAAGAAAACTACACCCTCTGAAACTGTCATAGCCAAAACTTCTGAAATATTTTTACCCTTATATTTAACTTGCAAGGTCTCACTATTATACCTTTTACTTTTGCAGACATCGCAGGGCAAATAAACATCCGGCATAAATTGCATTTCGATCTTGAGATAACCCTCGCCAGAACAGTTGTCACAGCGACCACCAGCCACATTAAAAGAAAATCTTCCCGGACCATAGCCACGCAATTTTGCATCTTTTGTTTGTGCAAATAATTCTCGAATATGTGTAAACAAGCCAGTATATGTGGCAGGATTTGAACGTGGAGTTCTACCAATTGGAGATTGATCAATCATGATCACCTTGTTAATGTTTTCAATTCCAATAATCTCATTGTGCTTAGCTGGAACATCAAGAGCGCGATGAAGTTTGTTAGCAAGCGCTTTGTATAATGTCTCCTCAACTAAGGTTGACTTTCCAGAGCCAGAAACACCTGTCACGCAAGTAAAAACTTTCAATGGAAATTCAACTGTAATATTTTTCAAATTATGCTCACTGGCACCTCGCACTGTGATGCTTCTTTTTCTTTTTATCTGTCTTCTGAAATTTGGCACAAAAATCTCAAGCTCGCCGCGTAAATATTGTCCAGTTAATGATTTTGGATTATTAATAACTTCAAGTGGTGTTCCTTGTGCGACAATTTCACCCCCATGCTTTCCAGCTCCTGGACCAATATCAACCAACCAATCAGCCTCTCTCATCATTTCTTCATCATGTTCAATCACAATCAAAGTGTTTCCTATTTTTTGAAGTTGCCTCAATGTTTCAATCAATTTTGCATTATCCCTGGCATGCAAACCAATCGAAGGTTCATCAAGAATATACAAAACACCAACCAACTGTGAACCAATTTGAGATGCAAGTCTGATTCGTTGTGATTCACCACCAGACAAGGAATATGCAGCCCTTCCAAGTGTCAGATAATCCAAACCAACATTATTCAAGAAAACCAAACGTACCACTATTTCTTTCAAAATTCTTCCAGCAATCAAATCTTCTCTATGTGTTAATTTCAAATTTTTAAAAAAATCAATGCATTGCCAAATGCTGATATTAGAAACTTCATGAATATTTTTTTGTCCAACACTAACAAGCAAAACATCACTTTTGTAGCGAGATCCATGACAAGATGAGCAAGGTTTTTGCGACATATATTTCTCAATGTCAGTGCGAACTGCATCAGAAGTTGTTGTGCGATATCTTTCCTGTAGCCATGCCACCACACCTTTCCAATGAACATTATAATGCCCTGAGCCACTCTTGAAATGATAACCAACCTTAATCAAGTCCTCGTCGCCACTGCCATACAAGAGAATATCCAATTTTTCCTTGGGCAAATCTCGCAAACGCTTGTTGTCAGCAATGTGATAATATTGAGCAACCGCCTTCAGCACTGTTCCTTGATAATTATTTGGCTTGAAACTCCATGGCATGATCGCTCCCTCACCAATGGTTTTGTTCATGTCCGGCATCACACGCAAAGGATCTATTTCCTTTTTGAGACCAAGACCCTCGCACGATTCACAAGCACCATAGGGAGAATTAAAAGAAAAAAGACGTGGCTCCATTTGTGGAAATTCAATATCATGAATTGGGCATGACAAATTTTGATTAAAAATCTGTTCCACCTCACACTCATCATCACTCTTACTTTTTGACTTTTCACCTTTAGCTTTTAAACATTTTATTTTTACAATTCCACCAGAAAGACGCAACGCCTTTTCCACTCCTTCAAAAATACGACTTAAATTTTCCTCATCCACTGTTACCTTGTCAACAATAATATCGATACTGTGCTTATTGTAGCGTCCTAATTTTATGTCCTTAAAATTCTCCAGTCTTATAATTTTTCCATCAACAATAGCTTCTGAATATCCCTTTTTCCACATCTCATCAAGCATAGAAAGATATTCTCCTTTTCTGTCTCGCACAACTGGAGATGAAATTTCAATCAATTTTGACTTACTATCTTTTTTCCCACTTGTCGAAGTTGGCATTTCCAAAATCCTATCCACGATTTCATCAGTAGAAAGTTTCGAAATTTCACGTCCACAAACACTGCAATGTGGAATTCCAATTTTTGCATATAGCAAGCGCAAATAATCATGAATTTCAGTAACTGTTCCAACGGTTGAGCGCGGATTGTGTGAAGTGGACTTTTGATCAATTGAAATGGCCGGAGAAAGACCTTCAATATAATCAACATCAGGCTTATCCATTTGACCCAAAAATTGCCTAGCATAACTAGACAAACTCTCTAAATATCTTCTTTGACCCTCAGCAAAAATAGTATCAAACGCCAAAGTTGACTTGCCAGAGCCAGAAAGACCAGTAAAAACAATGAACTTGTCGCGAGGAAGCTCCAGGTCAATATTTTTCAAGTTGTGTTCCCTAGCGCCCTTAATTATTATCTTATCTGACATACAAAGTTTATCTAAGATTAAAAAACTAATTTATAAAAAATTCAATCCTGCAATATCAATTAATACGTTTGGAGCCTTAATTTAATTTCCATTTTTAAGTGGTTTATTCATAATAATTCAAAATCCAACAAAAATCAACAAAAAAAAAGAAGGACCAATGGTCCTTCTTTTAATGTCTCATGTTAATAGGTCTTATTTTGTAGGTGGTGTTGCACAAGATGCTGCTGGAGCACTTCCTCCTGCAGCAGCTGCAGCTTGATCATCAAAGCCAGCAGCAGGAGATGTTGCAGACAAAGCTGCCTGACATTCCTTAGGTGCAGTTGTAAATCCTGAACAGATAGCCTTCAAAACGCTTGCGCTATCACGACCAGAAGCCAAAGTTGTTCCATTTACCACCAATGTTGGAGATCCTTGTACTCCAAACTTCACAGCCTCATCCTTGTTCAATCCAAGAGCTTTTTCTGTTGGATTAAATTCTTTGTTTGTGGCGCTGACACATGTTGCAACCTGAGCTGCATTAACACCAGTTGTTTTCATACAATCAGTACTTGCACCCTTACTATCTTTCCAGAAACATTTCAAATATGCACCAAGCTTGGTTGGCTGTGTTTTTTCAATACAATATTGATTAACATTTTCAGTTACCTCTTTTGGTCCATGCAAAGTATAGTCAACAAATTTCAAGTTAAATTTGATTTTTTTACCAAGAGCCTCAACTGCTGGCAAAACCCCTCTTTCCATTTGCAAACCATATGGGCAATAACTCATGACAAACAGATCAACTGTTGGTACATCTGTTTTGTTTTCAGCTTCAGTTTTTTCTGGAGCTTGAGCTTGCTTTGCGCCGGCACCATCTGCTGGAGCCTTGTCCAATTCAACAACTCCCTGTGCTTGCATCAATTTTTTCCCATCACGAGTCACAAAAACAGGAATTTCATTTTTATCAACAACAACAGTTATTTTGTACAAATCACCATCCTTAGTGATGTCCTTGATTTCAGTTTTTGCTGTAGCTGGAACATTTTCACTTAAAAACTTTTCCAACTTAACCTTGACTCCAGCCTGACCAATATCAACTTTTTGAGTGTACATTTTATAACCATAACTACCAGCCAAAATCAACACCAATAAAACTCCACCAGCAATTGTCCACATGTTCTTGCATTTTTTCTTGCAACCTCCGGAGCAACATGCCTTTTTCACACCCTCTGCTTGTGATTTCTTTTCTTCAGTTTCTATTTCAGCAATTGTTGCTTGCTGCACTTTTTCCTCTGTTTTATTTTCTTCTTCCATGTATTTTTATGTTAATACTTATTTTTTAATTTATTTTACTAGTCTTTTTAACACTTGCTACATTTTACATGGCAATTTAAATTTGCACAAGGCTTTGCATAATACACAAGACGAGTGAAACTATTTTTCTTCTTGGCCAATAGCCGGCGACAGCGGCTTCTTGAGCTTTTGGAAATTGTGTATTTTCCCAAAAGCGTGCCAAAAAGAGAAATAGTTGAGCGCAAAAAATACCAAGGCCTTATCTTAATTGCAACTTCCGCAATGTTGAAATCTCATCTCGAATTAGCGCAGCCTTTTCAAATTCCATTGCGCGCGCTGCATTTTTCATTTCTTTTTCTTTTTGCTTAATATATCCAGCAATATCTTCCAGTGATTCCAATCGAGAAAAATCAAGCGGAACTTCAGGATTTATCTCGTGATCAACAATGGATTTGATATTTTTTTCAATCGTTTTTGGAGTGATATGATGCTTTTTGTTGTATTCGTGCTGAATACCCCTTCTGCGATTTGTTTCATCAATAGCCTTCTTCATTGAACCAGTAATATTGTCAGCATACAAAATAACACGGCCATTGATATTTCTAGCGGCACGTCCAATTGTTTGAATAAGCGATGTCTCGCTACGAAGAAAGCCTTCTTTATCAGCATCTAAAATTGCAACCAAAGACACTTCCGGCAAATCAAGACCTTCGCGCAAAAGATTAACACCAACCAAAACATCAAAGTCACCCTTGCGCAGACCCTGAAGAATGAGCACACGATCAAGAGTGTCAACAGATGAGTGCAAATATTCACAACGCACTCCATGCTCCTTCAAAAATTCCGACAAATCTTCGGCCATTTTTTTTGTTAGAGTTGTTATCAAAACTCTTTCTTTTTTTGCCACAACTTCTTGAATTTCAGCAAGAACATCTTTGACCTGAGACTTTGATGTTTTGATAATAATTTCTGGATCAAGCAAGCCCGTTGGCCTGATTATTTGCTGAGCTATTGAACTTGAATTTTCTTTTTCATATTTTGAAGGCGTGGCAGTAGTAAAAATAAGTTGATTGATACGCTCCTCAAATTCAGCAAATTTTAATGGCCTGTTATCATAGGCACTCGGCAAACGAAAACCATTATTAATAAGTGAATCCTTACGCGATCTGTCACCAGCATACATCGCATTTAATTGTGGAATTGTCACATGGGACTCATCAATAATCATCAAAAAATCTTCCGGAAAATAATCCACCAAAGTATATGGCGATTCGCCAGCTTTGCGTTGAGTCAAATATCTCGAATAATTTTCAACCCCATTGCAATATCCAATTTCTCGCATCATTTCCAAATCTTGCTTTGTTCTTCTTTCGATTCTTTCTGCCTCTAATAATTTTTTATTATCCCTAAAATATTTCACTCGTTCCTTGGCCTCTTTTTCAATCTCATCTAGCGCACCGGTCATCACTTCTTGTGGCACCACAAAATGCTTAGCAGGATAAATAAGCGTGCGCTCAAGCTCGCCTAGCTTTTCTCCGGTCAAAAAATCATATTCATAAATTCTTTTTACTTTTCCATCTTCCAATTCAATGCGAGTCACGATTTCTCTGCTTGGAGTCATCACCTCAATTGTGTCACCTGTCACTCTGAATTTCCCTCTTCCCAAAATATCAGTTCGCTGATATTGCATATCAATCATACCTTTCATCAATTTCTCTCTGCTTGTTTTTTGTCCAATCATAACTTCCGCTGTTCCCTCTCGATAATATTCCGGTGAACCCAAACCATAAATACAAGACACTGAGGCCACAATAATCACATCCCTTCTGGACAAAAGTGCGCTCGTTGCTGCATGGCGCAAGCGATCAATTTCTTCATTAATCTGAACTTCTTTTTCAATATAAGTGTCCGATGAAGAAATATAGGCCTCTGGTTGATAATAATCATAATATGAAACAAAATATTCAACCGCATTTTTTGGAAAAAAGGTTCGAAATTCTTGCACCAACTGCGCCGCTAGTGTCTTGTTTGGTGCAATAACCAAAGTCGGTCTTTGCACATGCTCAATGACATTGGCCATGGTGAAAGTTTTTCCCGAGCCAGTTACCCCGAGCAAAGTCTGAAATTTTTCCCGATGTTCCAAGCCATAAATAAGAGCCTCAATTGCTTGGGGTTGATCGCCGGCTGGTGTGAATTTTTTGTCCAGTTCGAATTTCATAACATTTCAAAAAATAGCTTTTTATATTTTGATCCGCCAGCTGGCGGATCAAATTTCATGAATAATAAAGCAATTGAACTATTTAAAGTTTATTTTGAGGCCGTTAACTACGACAGTAATTTAGAGCTATTGGTCATTGATTTCGACCAATAGCGTGCCACAAAATAAATTTTAAATAGTGAATTTAGTCCATTTAACAATAACCTATAATACAATTTTATCCAAAAAATGTCCATATATGCTTTACTCTTGCCAAAAACCACGGCATACTGTATACTCTTTATACAACTAAGAAAGTCCGAATCTAGCCCGCCACTAAGCCAAAAGTGGATAGGCTGGAATGCTCCACTAAAAGCAAGGATTTTCTTGTTTGGTGGATTTTTTTGCAGAAATTTTGAATTTTGAAAATCGAATTTTGAATCAATTTTTAATTTTTTAATGATTTAATATCTTAAACATTAAGTCATTCTAATTTTATTCGAAATTCAAAATTGGAAATTCGAAATGAATATCACAATAATTTCCACAACCTCATTAATCAACATTTAATTAATTAAGCAAAATAAGTATGCAATACGAACTGTTCTATCTTGTTGGAGAACGACAAGAAGCAAACCTGCCCACCATCAAAGAAGGAGTTAATGCAATTCTTGCATTAGAACAAGCAACTTTGGTCGGAGAAGAATTGAGCGAGAAAAGAAAACTTGCTTATGAAATCAAGCACCAGAACAAAGGAACCTACATCACTCGTCGTTTTGAATTGCCAGAAATTGATTTCTGGGCTGACGAAACAAATGGAGAAAAAGAATTTGGAATCGCAGCTATCACAAACAAGTTAAACCTTAGCAATGATGTTTTGCGTTTCTTGATTGTAAAAACTGAGGATCTCCCTGCACTTGGAGCAAAAGACAGAAGAAAAGCTCAAGAACTTGCAGCCAATCAAGGACGTTCACCGCAACGACCACAACAAAGAACTGACAGGAGAGACAACAACCAACGCCCAATGCAACGTCCTGCGCAAAGACCCGCTCAACGCCCAACAGCACCAACCGCAACAATCGCAAAAAAAGTTGAGCCTTCAAAGGAGGAGTCAAAAAATATTGACAAGCAACTTGATGAACTATTGAACATCTAATAAAAATATAAACATACAAACATATAAACATATAAACACAATGCAGAATATTTTTTGCTTAAATGTTTAAATGATTAAATGTTTAAATGAATATGAATCTTAACAAAGTTCAACTCATTGGTCGCCTAACAAGAGATCCAGAAATTCGCACCACGCCATCTGGACAAACAGTTGCAACAATTGCAATTGCTACCAACAGAACCTGGAATGACAAAGCTGGCCAGAAGCAAGAAAAATCAGAATTTCACAACATTGTGATCTGGGGACGACTTGCTGAAATCGCTGGTCAATATCTAACCAAGGGACAAGAGGCATATTTCGAAGGAAGACTTGAAACACGCGCATACACAGGCAAGGATGGAGTTGAAAGAAGAACAACTGAAGTTGTTGCTGAAAACATGCAAATGGGATCACGCGCACAAGGAGCTTCTCAGTCAAACAGTCGACCTGCACAGCCAATGAACATAGGAGCTGTTCCAGCTTCTCGCCCAGCACCTCAGCGTCAAGCGCCAGTTGAAGAAATTCCAACTATCAATCTTGATGAAGAACAAGATGAAGTGAGACTTGAGGACGTACCTTTTTAATTTATTTTCAATAAATTAAAATAATTACGAATTTTGAATTTCGAATTTCGAATGAAATCTTAATGACTAAATGTTTAAAACATTAAAGCATTAAGAAATTAGAAATTGATTCAAAATTAAAAATTAAGAATTAAGAATTAAGAATTAAGAATTATTTACCCTATTATGGAAAGAAAACAATGTTATTTCTGTGAACAAAAAATGGACAAAATCGACTATAAGGATGCTTATTTGATTCGTCGTTTTATGAACTCACAAGGAAAAATCTACCCACCAAAAAGACACGGCATTTGCACAAAGCATCAACGAACACTTGCACAAGCAATAAAAAGAGCTCGCGTAATGGCACTTGCACCGTTTGTAGTTAAATAAAAATTAGCTAAAAGCCCATAAAGCTAAAAGCCCATAAAGCATTTTTGAATTTTTCTTTTTTGTTTTAAGACTTTAAGACTTTATAGACTTTATAGACTTATCAATATGTTAGGAATAAGTGATATCAAGGCTGGAAAAAACATTTTGTGGGAAGGATCTCCCTATGTTGTTCTTTCAGCTGAACACTCCAAGACAGGAAGAGCTGGCGCAGTGCTTCGCACAAAGCTCAAAAACTTGCTCAATGGAAGTGTACTTGAGAAAACCTTCAATGGATCAGACAAGGCTGATGAAGCTGACATGTCAAAATCAAAGGCTCAATATCTATATGCCGAACAAGATGGATTTGTCTTTATGGACAACAGCACCTATGACCAATTTTCATTAGCCAAGGATGTTATTGGAAATGCCTATCTGTTTTTGCTAGAAGGAACTGAAGTGAGCGTGCTCAACTTCAATGAAGTTCCTGTAAACATTGAACTTCCGATCAAGGTGACTTTGACAGTCGTTGAAGCTCCACCAGGAGTCAAAGGCGACACATCTTCAGGCGGAGACAAGGTTGTTGTACTTGAAACAGGTCTCAAAGTTACAACTCCTCTATTTGTTAATGAAGGTGACAAAATCATCGTCAACACAGAAAAAGGGGCTTATGTCTCTAGGGCTTAATTTTCAGCCTATATAAATTAGTTTTTAGAAAAATAGACAATATTAAAAACCATCCACAAGGATGGTTTTTAATATATAAAAGAAAACTCTACCAAAGAAGTAGAGTTTCAATTTATTATCTAGAAGAGTCCAACTTGTCCAAATAAGGTGAAGACCATAAGTGGAAAGAGTGCAATAAGCACTGCTAGGTTAAATTCTTCTGACTGCTCTTCATATTTGGCTCTTTTTTGACAATGAGTACAATTTGTTTTTGTAGCCATATTTTTTTGTTTTTGTTGCTCCCCCGAGCAAAATTAAATTAATTACTTACTTATTAATATAGAAAAAGAACCGTGGCGATAAATCACCCGGTTCTCATCTCTATGTATACAGTATACACCCAAATGGCGACTTTGTCAACACCTCTTTTAAAAGAAAATATCTTATACCAAAATAATACCACAAAAAAAATCATTTTTCAAATTCCAAATAAAGCAACATGCGTGATGCTTTTCTCTTTCTACAACACAACCAATTTCGCCTTCTCTGCAATTTCTTTGAAGATCTTTTCAGCTGTCTTTTTGTCTTCACGCAAAAATGCTTTTGCACTTTCTCTTCCAGCTCCAAGCTTGGTCTCACCATAAGAAAGTGAATTTCCAGATTTCTTTACAACCTCAAACTTCACCCCAGCATCAAGCAAATCACCAGCCAAAGAAATGCCCTCATTGTACATGATATCAAATTCAGCTGTTTTGAATGGTGGTGCTACCTTGTTTTTCACAATCTTAACTTTAACCCTATTACCAACCACATCATCACCCTTCTTGATCTGAGCAGCCCTGCGAACCTCAACACGAACTGAGGAATAAAATTTGAGCGCTTGTCCTCCAGTTGTTGTTTCTGGGTTGCCAAACATTACCCCAATTTTCATACGAATTTGATTGATAAAGATCACCGTAGTGTTTGAACGAGCAATAATAGCTGTTAGCTTTCGAAGTGCCTGAGACATGAGACGAGCTTGCCTACCAACATGTTGATCGCCCATCTCCCCTTCAATTTCAGCCTTAGGCACAAGCGCGGCAACAGAGTCAACAATAACAACATCAACCACTCCAGAGCGAACTAGGGATTCCACAATATCTAAGGCCTGCTCTCCGTTGTCCGGCTGAGAAACCAAAAGATTCTTAATGTCCACTCCAATTTTTTTGGCATATTCGGGGTCCAATGCATGTTCAGCATCAACAAAAGCAGCCGTTCCTCCATTTTTTTGAGCATTAGCAACAACATGCAAAGTCAATGTTGTTTTGCCAGAAGACTCTGGTCCATATATCTCAACAATTCTTCCACGAGGCATACCACCGATTCCAGTTGCAATATCCAAAGAAATTGACCCCGTAGGAATAGCTTCAATGTCAACTCTTTTCACATCCCCCAGCTTCATCAACATCCCCTCTCCAAACTTCTCCTGCATATCATCAACCAATTTATCAATGTCCTTTTTCTCTACATGTTTATTTTGCTCAACCGCTTCCTTTGGTGGCTTCTTTTCTTTTGCCATAAGATTTTTTAATTTTATTTTTATTTAGCTTATTTTTAAAACTAAATAAATAATTTAATTTATTTTAAGATATTTTAATTATTGTTTTGATTTGATTGTGTTTCAGAATTTTCCATTGTAGCACCTTGCTCAGATGGGGCCGTGTTTTGAAATTCAGCATTAACAGTGACAACTTTTGTATCTTCTTTGTCAAACTTACTGCGAGCCTTGACGCTAATAATATTAACACCCAACTTAAGTCCAATGTCCTCACTAAACTCACCTTTTTCACTGACAAGCACCGGCTGATCATTGATGAAAACAAGTGCATCTTTTTCAGCAATGCCTGAAACGTGTGTTGAGCTTCCATTTATCATCGCACCATCAAATGGTGTCAAAATGCTAAGTCTTGGCTTTGAAACAAAGTTATTAACCTCAATATAAAGATAGGCAAAACTTAAAACTACTACCAACAAAATAACTGAGATTATAATTGCTTTTGGAGTTATAACTAAACTGGAAAATTTTACTGGGCGCGCTTTATGATGATGATCTTCATCAACAACCTTTTTTATATTCTTATGAATATTTTTTTCCCTTTCAAATTGTTTGATGAGCGCTGTTTCATTTAGCCCCATAAAAATAGCATAGCTACGCAAAAATCCTCTCGTATAGACATCTGCTGGCAATTTCTGATATTCACTCTCTTCGATATGCTGCAAATATTTAACTTGAATTTTAGTTCCCTTTGAAATTTCATTCAAGCTTAATCTGCGCTCATCTCTGATTTTTTTCATCTTCTCACCCAAAGTCAGTGAGTCAATCTTTTTGGTAGTAAATTGGACCATACTTTTATAGTGCTTAATTACTCAGACTAATACCTGTCTTACATTTGCCATTTGTCTCTAGCTACCTGATCGGAAGTTGAATCTTGATATTCTACCTGCTGCGCTCCAACCAAAATTTCTCGCGGCTTAGCTCCATCAGCAGCTCCAATCACACCATTGTCTTCGAGCATATCAATCAAGCTTGCTGCACGCGAATAACCAATTCTCATTCTTCTTTGCAGCAAAGATGAAGAAGCTTTTCCTGATTGAATAACGATTTGTTTTGCTTCATCATAGCGAGCATCCTCCTGATCATTGGCTTCCACTGAGTCAAAATCTATTTTGTCGGCATATTGAATTGTTTTTACTTCACCATTTTTGTTTCCCTGTGCTTTGTCTTCAACAACGATTTCATCGCCAAGGTCATCTTCTATTTTTTCAAATTTTTGATTCTTAATAAAATCAACAACTCTTTTTATTTCCTCTTCTGAAACAAAAACTCCCTGCACCCTGCGAAGATCAACTGCTTCTGCAGCTGAAAAAAGCATGTCACCATTTCCAAGTAATTTTTCTGCACCACTAGCATCCAAAATTGTGCGCGAATCCATCAAAGATGGCACACGAAATGCGATTCTTGTTGGAATGTTGGATTTGATTAAACTTGTAATGACAGTAACAATTGGTTTTTGTGTGCTCAAAATCAAATGGATTCCAACTGCGCGCGCCATTTGCGCCAGCCGAATAATCACACCTTCAACTTCTTTTCCGTGTGATGCCATCAAATCCGCCAATTCATCAATTACAATAACAATAAATGGCAATTTTTCAACACACTCTTCTGTTATTTCTCCAGTTGCCGTGTCAACATTTTTGAAAACTTCGCAACTCTCTGCCTTCTTGTTGAATGAAGCAATATCCTTTGAGCCAACTCTTTGCAAAAGCTTGTAACGACGCTCCATTTCACCTATAGCCCATTTCAGTGCGCTAAGAACTTTTCCATTTTCAACAATAACATCAGTTAATAAATGCGGAATACCATTATATGGTGTCAATTCAACGCGCTTAGGGTCAACCAAAATAAGCTTCAAGTCTTCTGGAGAATTTTGATATAGCATTGAAAGCAGGATTGTGTTTATGCACACACTTTTTCCACTACCGGTTGAACCAGCAATAAGCAAATGTGGCATCTTTTTCAAATCACCAAAAATATAATTTCCACTTACATCTTTTCCTAGTGCTAGCAACAAATTTGATTTTCTGTTTTCAAATTCAAGTGCTTGCAATAATTCTGGCAAACGTATTGTGGCATTGCTCTTGTTTGGAACCTCAATTCCAACCAATGATTTTCCTGGTATTGGAGCTTCAATGCGAACTTGTCTGGCCGCTAAACGCAAGGCCAAATCACTACTAAGACCAGTTATTCTGGTCAATTTAACACCAACAGCTGGACGAAAACTATACTGAGTCACAGTTGGTCCCGTTTTGATCTCACCCAATTCAACTTCGATGCCAAAGTTGTGCAAAGTTTCCTGGATTATCTTAGCATTCTTGTGCACATCTCCACCTTGAGCTTTTTCAATGACACTGTCTAGCAATGAAACTGGTGGCAATTCCCAATCCAACAATGATTTTTCTTTTTCTGCCTTTTCCTTGTTTGATTTTTTTTCTTTTTCTTTTGGTTTCCAAGCAGCTGCTTTTTGCAAAATACTCTTCATCCGATTTTCTAATTCACTTTTTTCCTCAGCATCAGTCTCCTCCTCTGAAGCATCAGATGATGTTTCCACTTCAATAATTGGATTTTTCTCTATTTCATCTTCACCATCTTCATCTTCCTCTTGCAACTCTTCATCTTGCTGCTCTTGTTGCTCATCAGTATTTATCTCTTTTTTCTTGAAAAATCTTTCAAATAATGGTGCCAAAGAAAAGTTGAAAGCAATAATCACGCCTGTTAAAATCAAGGCAACCAAGATAATAGAACCACCAACAATGCCACCAAGTTTCAAGAACAAAAAAGCAAAAGCATATCCCAAAAATCCTCCACCTTCTCCAAGCTTAGCAATCCCCAACATTTTCTTTTGATCATAAGCAAGAATATGAATCAAGCCGAGAATACTAGAAAAGGCCAATGAGATTCCAAGTAATTTTGAGACATAGAACATTGTTTCCTTGCGAAAAAGCAAAACAATTCCAGCAGCAATCAAAACCAATGGTGAAATATATTTTCCAACACCAAACATCATCCCAGCCATTGAGTTTAAAAATGATCCCAAAATTCCAGCATCGAGAATCTTTTTGTCTGACAAAAATCCTAGAATAAAAAGTAAGGCCAAAGCAAACAAAAGTATTGCCACCGCACTACGTTTCGCATCTCCATGTATGATTGGTTTTTTTTCTTCTTCTGTTTCTGTTTCATTTTCTTGTTGTTTTTTTCTTCTTCCCATGTCGATTAGTGAAAAAATTAAATGAGTTTTTACTCAAATAATTTCACCAAATAAATGTAATTTATATTATTTCTTTCAATAACGCTAGTTAAATAATCATTAGCATTATCCATAACTAGCAGTATTACACTTATTCTAGCACATAAATTAACTTATTTCCATATTTTATTTTTAAGGTGCTTCCCTCTCTTTATCCAGCAAAGAGGGCTATTTTTCAACAATTATCAGTTATTACTTTCAAAGACTCACAAATTTCACTGGCAACACTTTCTTGAAAACCCCTGCCACAAAAATAACATCAACCTCTGACAAATAAATAGGATGATGTGTGTCATTGGTGGAGTTTGGAAAAAGCCCAATGATCCCCTTGCCAACGTTCTTGTAGCGCTTGATCGTGGCCATTCCATTTATTACTGCCACCACTATTTTTCCTTCAAAATCCGCTTGTCCTTCGGTTTTTTCAAAAATAACATAATCGCCATCGCCAATTCCTTCCTTATTCATCGAGTCGCCCAATGCCTTGACTGCAAAAAGTTTTGCCGGCTCAACCCGATGAAAAAGACTGCGCGAGAGCTGCAAGAAGTCATCACTACTATCATCAGCATAAGCAAGAGCTTCTCCGCATGATGCAAGACCGTATAGTGGAATAGAAAAAACATTTTGCGCGTCTCCATAGCTTTCATTTTCCACCAAATAGATCTTTTTGTTTTCGTCGCGCGTGATCAATTCTTTTTTCTCCAGTGACTCAATCACTTGCATCACCGACTTCATGCTTTCATTGGCACCCTGAGTTGTCAGGTGCTTGCAAACACGATAGCTAGTGGGCTTTTCACCTTTTTGCATAGTGAGCTCTCGAATTGTGTCGAGAATTGTTTTTTGTTTTGAGGTTAGTTTCATAATGAGACTACTCTTAAATTTGAAATTTTAAATTTTTATTAAAATCAAAATAATTAAATTTTAAATTATTTATGATTTCATTTTATTTTTATTTAAAATCTTAAATTTAATATTTAAAATTTATTATAATGCTATTCTATCACTGATGCTTTATCACTGCAAGCTACTACTGTGGATAAGTGTTTATTTTGGCTTAATGAAAAGATTTTTTCAACAAAAAAAACGCCCCACCAAGGTGAAGCGTTTTTTCTTTCCATACCGTCAAAAATGACGAATTTTGTTTTATATCCCAACAACCTGAAACCTATTTTCGATATCCGGTTCCCGCAGGAATCAAACGACCGATAATAACATTTTCTTTCAAGCCTCGAAGGTGATCATCTTTTCCTGTGACTGCAGCATTAATCAAAACGCGAGCAGTTTCTTGGAAGGATGCAGATGAAAGGAATGATTCGGTTGAAAGAGCAACTTTGGTGATTCCCATAATGAGTTGTTCTCCGGTTGCAATTTCTTCTTTTGCGGCCAAAGCTTCATTATTTGATTCTTCAAATTGATCTTTTTCAACAATGTCACCAGGCAAAAGATCAGTGTCTCCAGCAGTCACAACTTTCACACGGGAAAGCATTTGGCGAATAATAACTTCAACATGCTTATCTTGAAGTGGCTCACCTTGAGCTGCATAAATTTCTTTAACTTCACCGATCACATAACGTTGAATTGCTTCTTGTCCCATGGTTTCAAACAATTTCTTAAGATCAATATGACCTTCATTAAATTGTGTTCCCTTGCCAACCAATTGACCCTTAGAAACAACTAGTGTTGATTCAGCAGGAACCTGATATTCCTTGATTTCTCCCTCTAAAGTTTCAATCTTAATAGTAACTGTTTTTTTGTTTTCACTTACTATTTCAGTGATTTTTCCTTCAACTTCTGAAATCATGGCTTCACCCTTTGGAGGACGACATTCGAAAATTTCTTCCACGCGTGGCAAACCTTGAGTGATGTCAGATCCACCAGCAACACCTCCTGTATGGAAGGTACGCATGGTTAGCTGTGTTCCTGGCTCCCCAATAGCCTGCGCTGCCACCACACCAACCGCTTGACCAATCTTAACCAATTCACTTCGTCCAAGATCAATTCCATAACAGTGACGACAAATTCCACGCTTACTTTTGCAAGTCACCACGCTGCGAATTTTAACCTTCTCAACATTGGCAACTTCAACAGCCAAACCATCCTCCTTAGTCGCCATAACTCCAGCAGCCACAATAACTTTTTTAGTTGCAGGATCAATCACATCCTCAGCAAGATATCGTCCTTCAACGCGAACAGCAAAACTCTGTCCAACACGATCTGAATCCTCCTTATACATATATGCTCCCTCGGTATCGCCACAATCCTCTTCGCGAACAATAATATCTTGAGACACATCAACCAAACGACGTGTAAGATATCCAGCAGTTGCAGTTCGAAGAGCTGTATCAGCCATACCTTTTCGGGCTCCATGAGTTGAAATGAAATATTCCAAAACATTGAAACCTTCTTTGAAAGAACTCTTTACTGGCAATTCAATTGTTTCTCCAGTTGGTCCAGCCACAAGTCCTTTCATACCCATCATCTGCACCACTACTGATTCAGATCCTCGAGCTTTCGAATGAACCATGGTGTATACTGATCCTTCCTTATCAAGAGATGCCTTAACATCATCAGCGATGAAATTCTTTGTTCGATTCCAAATTTCAATAACACGATTCTTTCGCTCTTCTTCAGTAAGAAGTCCCATTGAATATTGTTGATTGATAATCGCAACCTCACCCTCAGCCTTAATCATGGCCTCTTTTTTTACTGGAGATTGTTTAAGATCATCCATTCCCCAGGAAATACCGCTGCGAGATGCCATTTTGAAACCAAGAGATTTTATTCTGTCAATGAATTCAGCAGTTTCCTCTTGTCCTTTCATTCGAAGAATTTTAGCAACCAATTGTTTGATTTCCTTCAATGTTAATTCCTCATTAATATAACGAAGTTCTGTAGGCAAAATATCATTAAGCATGATTCTTCCTGCAGATGTTTCCAAGATCTTTCCATCAATATCCACTTTAACTTTTGCATTAATAGCAATGAAGCCCATTTGATATGCCAAGATTGCTTCTTCTTCGGTAGCAAAGATTTTTCCTTCACCCTTAACTCCAGCTTTAATATGTGTGATGAAATAAATTCCAAGCACGATATCTTTTGAAGGAACAGCAATCGGTTCCCCAGAAGCAGGTTTTAGCAAGTTCTTTGAAGAAAGCATGATGTTGGCACTTTCATCGCGAGCCTGATCAGTCAAAGGAACATGCACAGCCATTTGGTCTCCATCGAAGTCAGCATTGAAAGCTGCACAAACCATTGGATGAACTTGAATAGCTTTTCCTTCGATCAATACTGGTTGAAAAGCCTGAATAGACAAGCGATGCAAAGTCGGTGCGCGATTCAAAAGCACATAGTGATGCTCAATAATTTCATCCAAAATTTCATATGCTTCTTCAGCTTCAGCATCAACCATTCTTCCTGCGGTTCTAACATTATGAGCAAATTCTTTTTCAATTAACTTGTTGATAATAAACGGTTTGAAAAGTTCCAAAGCCATTTTCTTAGGAAGTCCTGTTTGATGAAGTTTAAGCTGTGGACCAACCACAATAACAGATCGTCCAGAATAATCCACGCGCTTTCCAAGCAAGTTTTGACGGAAACGTCCTTGCTTTCCCTTGAGCGCATCAGCCAATGAGCGAAGAGGACGACGTTGTCCAGTAGAAGCAGCTACTGAGGACTGTCCTTTGCGAGCAGAGTTGTCAAAAAGTGCATCAACAGCTTCTTGCAACATGCGTTTTTCATTTCGGGTAATCACTTCAGGAGCGCCAAGATCAATCAATTTTCTCAAACGATTGTTTCTGTTGATAATTCGACGATAAAGATCATTCAAATCTGAAGTCGCAAAACGTCCTCCATCCAAAGCAACCATCGGTCGCAAATCTGGTGGAATAACAGGAATTGCAGTCGGAAGCATCCATTCAAGCTTAAGATTAGCTTTCTTGAATCCTTGAAACAACTTCATTCTTTTGAATAATTTCTTCTTGTCAGCAGTGTCCTCATTTTCAAGTTCTTTTTTGACATGCTTGATCATGTTTTCAATATCCATTGATTCAAGCACAGCTCTCACGGCTTCAGCTCCAATTCCAGCTGAAAAAACCTGACCATATTTTGAAGAAAGATTGAAATATTCCAACTCTGAAAGAATTTGCATTGGCTTTAAGTTCTTCAAATCATCCTTAACACCTTTGTATTGATCGCGAAGTTCATCAAGCATCATTTCAATTCCACGTTCATTTTCTGTCTTTCCACTCTTGATTTCTTTTTGCTTCAATTTGTATTCTTGTTCCAATTGTTCAACCACGCGATCGCGCACTTCTTCATTAACTTCTTTAATGATATAGGCTGAAAAATAAATAACTTTTTCCAAATCTTGCACGCCAATTCCAAGAGCTGAGCCAATCTTTGATGGCACACCTCGCAAAAACCAAATATGAGAAACAGGCACAGCCAACTTGATGTGACCCATTCTTTCTCTTCGAACTATTGAACGAGTCACTTCAACTCCGCATTTGTCACAAACAATTCCTTTATAGCGAATTCGCTTGTATTTTCCACAATAACATTCCCAATCCTTGGAAGGTCCAAAGATTTTTTCACAAAAAAGACCGTCTTTTTCGTAGCGCTGAGTACGATAGTTGATCGTTTCAGGTTTGGTTATTTCTCCGTGAGACCAATTCATAATGCTTTCTGGACTTGCTAGTCGCAGACGTACACTGTTGAAATCGCTCACCTTGGTAATATTTTCCATAATTTTTTTTGAGGTTTATTACAAAGTTTTAATGACTAAATTTGCATAGCGTCTTGTTCGGGGATGTCATATCCACCGATTTCATCGTCATGATCATCTTCTTTTAATTTAGAATCAACAAGTTCAACATCTAGACATAGTCCCTTAAGCTCATTTACGAGCACATGGAATGATGCTGGAATGTTTGGACTCTTTATCTTCTCACCTTTGATAATTGATTCATATGCTTTTGATCTTCCAAGAACGTCATCAGATTTAATCGTAAGCATTTCTTGCAAAGTGTATGCTGCGCCATATCCTTCAAGCGCCCATACTTCCATTTCTCCAAAGCGTTGTCCTCCGAATTGTGCCTTACCACCAAGAGGTTGCTGAGTAATAAGTGAGTATGGTCCAATTGAACGCATGTGCAATTTGTCTTCCACCAAATGGTTCAGCTTCATGACATACATCACACCAACAGTTGTTTCGTTGTCAAAATATTCACCAGTCTTTCCATCAATCAAACGAATTTTTCCACTCTCTGGAAGACCAGCTTTTTTGAGCTCTCCTTTGATATCTTCTTCAGTAATTCCATCAAGCGCAGGAGTTGCAGCTTTGTATCCAAGTTTAAGCGCTGCCCATCCAAGATGTGTTTCCAAAATCTGTCCAATATTCATACGAGAAATAACACCCAATGGATTCAAGATCACATCAATAGGAGTTCCATCTGGAAGGTATGGCATGTCTTCAACAGGAGCAATACGTGAAATAACACCCTTGTTTCCATGTCGTCCAGCCAATTTGTCTCCAACTGAAACTTTGCGAAGTTGAGCAATAGAAACTTGAATTTGTTTGATCACACCAGTTGAAAGCTTGTCACCTTGTTCTCGTGACAAAATTTTAATGTCTACAACTTTTCCATGTTCTCCATGTGGAAGATACAATGATGAGTCTTTAACATCTTTTGATTTTTCTCCAAAAATCGCCCGAAGCAATCTTTCTTCTGGAGTCAAATCACCTTCACCCTTTGGAGTGATTTTTCCACAAAGAATGTCCCCTGAAGAAATTTCTGCTCCGATACGGATAATTCCTGTTTCATCCAAATTCTTCAATCTTTCTTCTCCAATATTTGGAATGTCACGAGTCACAACTTCCGGCCCAAGCTTTGTGTCACGAACATCAATTGAGAAATCCTCAATATGAATCGAACTATACCAATCTTCTTTTAATAATCTTTCTGAAAGAATAATCGCATCTTCAAAGTTATATCCATCCCATGGGATAAAGGCCACCAATGGATTTTGACCAAGTGCCAATTCTCCATTTTCAGTCGCAGCGCCATCGGCCAAAAGATCACCTTTTTTCACTATTTGTCCTTTTTCCACACGTGGAAGTTGACTCATGGAAGTGAAGGCATTTGATTTTTGGAAGCTTTGCAAAATATATTCACGTTTGAAATTGTCTTTCTTTGCTCCGATTGGTGCAGTTTCTTTGACGGTAATGTGCGCTCCATCAACTTCAACAACTTCTCCATCACCAAGTGCCAAAACAACCTGACCAGAATCAGCAGCCGCCTTGTCTTCAATACCAGTTCCAACAAAAGGAGCTTGTGGCACGATGCAAGGCACAGCTTGTCGTTGCATGTTTGAACCCATCAATGCACGGTTTGCATCATCATGTTCCAAAAATGGAATAAGAGAGGTTGCAACTGAGATGCATTGCTTAGCACTAACGTCCATATAATCCAAGTGTTCAGTTTCAATCATTTCAGGATGTCCTTTAACACGAGCTTCCACAGTTTTGTCAACAATATTTCTATGTTCATCAGTATTAACACGAGCATGTGTAATGATGCAGCGATCTTCTACTGTTGCATTTACATATTCAATCTCATCTGAAACATAAGGCTTGATTTGAATGGTTTTGGCAGCAGTCTTGGCAATCTTTTTTGCCAATTCTTCATCAATAAACTGACCAGAAACTCCACCAGCCACATCTTCATTCAAAACTCTGTTTGTCAAAGCTTCAATAGTATTTGGAACTTCTTTGTAAAGTTTAATATAAGGTGTTTCCAAAAATCCAAAATCATTAATACGAGCATATGTTGCCATGTGTCCTACCAAACCAATGTTTGGACCTTCAGGAGTTTCAATTGGACAAATACGTCCATAATGTGAATGATGCACATCTCGAACTTCAAAGCCCGCTCGTTCTCGAGTGAGTCCTCCTGGACCCATCGCTGACAAACGTCTTTTGTGTTCAAGCTCAGCCAAAGGATTCACTTGATCCATGAATTGTGAAAGTTGTGAACTTGAGAAAAATTCTTTGATAGCAGCAGCCACAGGACGGGAATTGATCAATTGTCCCGGCACCACAGCTTCAAGATCGCAAGTACTCATGCGGTCTTTAATGTTGCGAGCCATTCTGGCCATACCAATGCGAAGTTTGTTTTGCACCAACTCGCCCACACCTCGCACACGTCTGTTTCCAAGATGATCAATATCATCAGCAATTGCATGTGGGTCATTGTTGAGGCGAATAATTTCGTTGATGATCAAAAGCAAATCAGAAACCAACAAAATTCTGTTTTCTTCTTTGTCTTCAAGGTCAATGTTCAAACGCTGATTCAAGCGATAACGTCCAACTGATCCGAAATCATATTTTTCAAAATTAAAAAACATTCCATTGACTAATTGCTTGGCATTTTCAGCGGTTGCCAAATCTCCTGGACGAATTCTTTTGTAAATTTCCTTGTATCCTTCAGCCTGACTTTTGGTAATATCCTTTGCAAGTGATTCTTCAATAAATTTCACTTCCCCATTGTCAAAACCATCAAAAGCTTTCAAAATATCCTCATTTTTTTCCATTCCAAAAGCGCGAAGCAGCGCAGTCACTGGAATTTTTCTTTTGCGATCAATACGCACGTTCAAAACACCTGACAAGTCAGTGTCAATTTCAAGCCACGCTCCACGATTTGGAATCAATTTTGCTCCAAAAAGTTTTTTGCCTTTTGAATATTCCATCGTGAAAAAGACTCCAGAAGATCGAATCAACTGAGAAACAACCACACGCTCAACACCATTAATGATGAATGTTCCGCGCGGTGTCATCACTGGAAAATCTCCAAGATAAATCTCTTGTTCTTTGATTTCTCCAGTTTTTTTGATCGTTAAACGAGCCTTTGCTCGAAGAGGCGCTTCATAGGAAACATTTTTGTTCTTGGCAACCAATTCATCAGTCTTTGGTTCGTCCAAGTAATAGTCAGTCAGAGAAAGCTCTAAATCTTTTCCAGTGAAATCACTGATAGGATTGATCTCATCAAACAGTTCGCGAAGACCTCGATCCAAAAACCATTGATATGCATCGATTTGACCTTCAATAAGGTTTGGCAATGACACCATCAATTGCTTTTTGAAAAACTTTCTCTTCGACAGAGATGAAGTAGAGGCATATGTCTCCTTCACCTTTAAGGCTTTCTTTTCTTTGACCATAAAAACAACCCTCATAAATTCTCTCTGATTTTCGAAAATGATTTCAAAAAACAAAGAGCCAAAATGAGTTTAAATTAAGGCTATTTATAATATTTAGTTGTGTTTTTTCTTCTCAAATGTCTTGAGAATTTTTTCCCTTTTGCTCAGCAATTTGCCAAGCGATAACGAGTCAAACAGAGCGCTTTATAGCTCCAGTTTGACAAAAAGTTTGTGCGCTGTTTTCACCCAAAAACAATGCAAAAAATAGAAGTTCTTTCCTAAATCGTGAATGTACAAACAGGTTAACATGAATATGAAAAAGTGTCAAGAGAGCCATTTTTAGATCAAAAATAAGACATAATAATCATAACCAACTAACAACTACCCATTAAAACATACCAGTCATGAGCAACTATATCAGTTATTTTACCACCAGAACAATAAATTTCCATCACTTTAGGTTGTGGAACACATATATCACCACAAGTAGTAGAAGAAGCGGGAAGACCATATCCACAACCAGCAGTAAGATGAGAAGAGCCACCACCACCACTACCAGACTCTCCTGGGATTTGTCCTGGCAGCATATTAGAACCTGACCAATTACAATTAACGCCAGCTGATCCAACAGCTGCACTCGTCTGCACAGTTCCATCAGTAAAACTAATTTTCGGTGTAACCAAATTTGAATTAGCTCGTACTGTTGTAGCTTGAGACTCTCCATAGGCATAGAAATTTCCCACACCATAAGTTCTAACCCAGGTATTGTCTGTCATATTAAGTCCACCGCCATGGTCTTGAAAATATATTCCAGTATCTCCTTGTGGACGAATCCAATTGTTTGCATAGACTGCGTTAAATTGTGAACCACCATTAGGATTAACGTAATAACTACCATCATTAGAATCATAAAAAATAGTTGCATATTCAGCACCATCAGAACCTGAGTAGTGACTACCTTGCCAGGTATTGAGCTGGAGACCACTGAAACTTGGCCAAGCATTGCGACAATCACCTCCAATGCAAAGATTTGAATTTGCTTTTACTGTGGTTGCTTGCAACTCTCCTGGAGCATAAAGATTGCCTGGTGTTCCCCAATCGCTATAGATTCTAATCCAGGTATTATCTACCATATTCAGACCCATACCATGATCTTGAAAATACAATCCCGAATTATTGCGCGGACGAAACCAATCATTCGCATAAATTCTACCAGTAACAGTAAGATCGCTTGTCCCACCAAGTCCAACATTAACACCACCACCATTAGGTTGAAGAACGGTGTTTCCAATCGTACTGTTCATATATATATTTCCTCCAATACTATAGATTTGATATTGATCATCACCGATGGTTATTCCATTTGCTGGACCATATTGTCCCCCAGAAAAACGTGATCTTGCATTTGAAAAAACACCACCAGTAACACTCAGATCACTGTTTCCTCCACCTCCACCAATTGTTACTCCATTTGTCCATTCTCCCCAACCATTGATGTATAGTTGATTAGGATCCCAACCATAGGCTCCGCCAATACTTCTTTTGGTTGTTCCATTACCTTGCCAAAGTTGAGAATCCCAAGCACTTATTCCAATGGCACCAGACTTTGTTTGTCCTTGACTTCCTGTTGTGATTGGTGCTCCGATGTTTGAAGAAGGTGGTGCTGTTGTTGGCTCAGTCCAAGCCTTGGCAAATTTGAAAGTTGCTCCTGAGAGGATGGCAATAGCCAGAAAGATTGGAAGAGACTTTTTTATTTTCATTTTGATTTGGTTAATATTTTTATGTTTTTATTTTAGCATGGAAAGTTTATTTTGAAAATATGTTTATACAAAAAAACAAATCCCACCCAAAATGGTAGGATTTGAATAAAAAGAAGATAAGCTAAAATTTATTTTTTTCTTTTCTTTTCTCCCTTGTTGTCACTATATGTAAGCAAAAGAGCTGCAGCTGTTCCAAGCGCTGCACCGATGCCAGCAGAAATCAAGGCTGCACGATGAGGATTTTTTTTGACATAATCTTGAACTTTCTTGGATGTTGCATCCATTTCTTTTTGAATCTTTGCAATTTCTTTGAGTGCAATTTTTTCAAGCTCGCCGCCTTTTTCAATGGCAACTTTTTTGATTTCAACTCCTTTTTTTTCGGCAATCTTCAAATTCTTGTTGATCACTTTTTTGATTTGTTTCTTGTCCATTTTTGTTATATTTAAAATTAATTAACTAACATTATCTATTTAACTTCATCACTACTTATTAAAACTCCAATTAGCACTGCCAAAATTCCAACCGTAACATATCCAAGTCCTGGCAATATTTTTGCCAAAATAGAATTGAGATACATCGACAATCCAATTAGCAAATATGCCAGTCCAAAGAACATCATCACTGCTCCAATTGTTTTGCGCTTTAGCACCTTGAGCCAAGCGTGAATCTTGTGCGAAACATTTTCGCTCATTTGTTCTAGCACATTTCCCACAAAACCTTGCACCAAACTTTTCCAGTCAGAACCAGTGCCGGCATCTTTTCTTTTTGTTTTTGTTGTTTTTATTGTTGGCATTTTGTTTTTTTTGTTAAAATTATTTTTTTGTTTTTAAAAAAAAGAAAAAGAACGGGGGTTTCTACACCCGTTCTTTATTACAAAACAAGTATAGCACAAATTTCAGAGCTTGTCCAGTAACTATTTTTCAAGTCAGTGAAAGTTGTTATTATTATAGCACTTCATTGCCTATTTTCCAAGCAGCAACAATTGTTTTTACAATCCTTGAACTTGTTACTCCTGAATTTTTTGTTATTTTTCCAACAAGCTTGACCTTGTTTTTAGAAACATTATTTTTTTCAAGCAACTGATGAATGTTTGGCAAAAGTTTTTCACTTAGGGTGTATTCATCATTCCAAGCAAGTGTGTCAATCACCTTGTGGCCATCTTTTAAAGTGAGACTGATGTTGTTTACATCTAGGGATATTTGTAAAATCATATCAAATTAATTTTAAGTTTTAAATAATATTTTGATTTTCAATGCTTTAAAAATTTAATCATTAGTATTTAATTTAAAATTAAAAATTTGGGAGCTAAATTTAAAACGTAAGTCTAGAAATTTATACTGTACACATAATAAACACTACCGATTCACCTTATTCCAATCTATTCCCCATGGATCAGTCTTTCTTCCTGCAGCAATCTCATCATGCCCTAAGATATATTTAATTTGATATTTTTTCTTGAGAGTTGAAATTAGACCATTAAGCGCACTATATTGCTCAGTACTAAACTTTGCATCCTTTGAATTAACAACTTCCACTCCAATCGACGCACCATTAACATCAGTTGTTCCGTCCGGCAACTTGCTCACACCGGCATGCCAAGCAATGTTATTGTCAGCCACCAGTTGATGGATGGTTCCATCTTTTTCTATTGCATAATGTGGGGCAACACCGGCATCCTTCCATTCTTGCAAAACTTTGTCAAAATCAAACACATCTCCACCAAGTGCATTATATGAAGTATGCACAATGATCGCTTTTATTTTTCGATTAGTCGCCTTTTGAAATCCCCAAGAGACCAAGTCATTTTTGATATCACCGCTTGATTTCTTGCTCTCACTCGTTGTTTCTACTGGAACAGTTTCAGTTTTTTTTGCGATATCTTTTTTTTGTGATTCATTTTTAACATCACTAGCAATTTTTTTTTCCGTATCCAAAGCAGTTGTCTCAGTCCCCTGAGCAGGCACCAGCAATTCATCCTGCACAACCTGAACATTATCATTCTCACTTTCCAATTCCCGTGCTGGCTGCACATTTTTTTGTTCAGAAAGACTTGTTACACTCATTTTTTCTTCTTTTCTGTTATCACGAAATTTTCGCACACCAAAAACAATGCCGAAACCAACAAGATGACAAACTAGCAATATTATAGCTGCTTTTTTTATTTTCATATATAAACACTAGCACAAACCACGCCAACTTGACAAATATAAAAAAATATAGTAATATGTCATGAAGTTGTTTAATATATGATCTATAAAATCCAAGGAGGATGCACATGTTTGAAAAATTCATTGAATTTTTGGAAGGTGTTGCAAAGCACCTTGAGAATACCGGAAATTTCTGGTACAGTATCGAAGACTTTTTTCCAACCCAACAAGATGTTATCGTGCTCTGCTTTGTGAGCATGATACTTTGCCCTGAATGCATCAAGCTTTACAAATGGCTCGAAAAAAAAGAAGAGTCAAAAACCAAAAAGGAGGTAGATCATATGGAAAAGTTTTTCTTATTTTTAGTAAAAAAATTTGGAACAATTCCTGATGATATGCATCATCAGGAATACAAGGAGAAAATTGAAAAAATTTTCTCTGAAAAAAAATGAAACGAGAGGCTCTTGCGCAACGCGCTTGAGCCTCTTATTTTTCACAAAAAAAGAGGATGCGCAATTTCATGCATCCCCTATAACATTCAACAAATAAATAACTACTTTCATTTGAAGCCAGCAGCTCTCTTCATGACATTGAAAATATCAATTTTAGAAAGACCTTTTTCTTCAAATTCTTTTCCATGCACAAGCCACATTGCTTCAACACCCTGATTAACAACCATCGGAATTCCATCAAGCGTGTTAAATCCAAGCATTTTGGCCGTTGCAATAAAAGGAGTGTCCCCATCACGCAACACAACATCACTAATGATTGTTGTTTTTGGAACAAGTGAAAGCAAATCAAGAGACTCTTTGTTATTTTTTTCAATGCTTTCAACATTTGCAGGCATTTCAACTGAAGCAAGTGGCATATATTCAGCCATTGGTCCAGCAGAACCTTTTGTTGAAACATTAATAATAACATCGGCATCCAAAATTTCAGTCGCAATCAATTCTTCCCCACCCCAACGCACAGCCAGCTTCTCATCAAGATTAAAGTGAATATTGATGCGTTTTGCCAATGTTTCAGCCTTTGCAACCGTTCTGTTCAAAATGACAACTTTCATTTGTCGTTGTGCAAGAGCAAAAGCAATTGCGCTGCCAGTGCCACCAGAACCAAGAATAACAACTTTTCGATGAGTGCAGTGATTTCCATGTTTAGCAAAGAGATTCGCCAAACTTTCAGCATATCCCAAACCATCAGTGTTGTGACCAACAAGTTTTCCAGCATCATTTTTCACAACGATGTTCACTGCTCCAATCTTTCTGGCAATAGGATCAACTTCATCAAGATATGCAATTGCTTCATCCTTGAAGCCAACTCCAAATCCTCCGCCCAGATATTTTGGATCATTTTTAAATGATTCTAAGATCTTGGTTGAATCATTAGTTTCGGCAACAAACATGTTTTGCACAGCATCAATTTCAAAAGTCCGATACACAGCATTCCACATAGCAGGAGTTCTTGCCGGATAATCATCTTCAACCAATGTCAGTGTATATTTTGGTGCAAGATAGAAATGGTGTGCATTATCAGTGGGTTGCAATGCTTGATGCATCACACCGGAGCCAACAAGTTCTTCAATTGTTTGTATTTTTTTCATATTGTTTATTTTCTCCTCTTGTTCATAGGAAAATTTAATAATTGTTACCAGTGAATCTTCACCTATTTCTTTAGGATAAAGATTGTAAACAACACCGAGATGATATTGCAACATTTCTTTGCTTTGAATGTCGACACTAGCACCCCTAAAATCATTTTCATCAAGATCTTTTATGCATTTGGCATATACTGATCCAATTCTAATGAGCTTTGAGAGTTTAGCATCAAATTCTGGAGGAACACCTGCCCAATCAGCACCAATAGAGTCAATTACACGTGCCATCACCAGTTGTTGCTCACGATATCCACGTTCATCAGTAGCAAGACGCTTACCAGGCCTAAAAACAGTTGTTAGAGTCTCATTTTCTAATAAGGGCCAATAAATCTTGCGAAAAGCCATCTCATTTGGGTTCAGGAACAGTTTTGTTATCTTTTTTTCCATAACATCCTCCTTTTTTATTAAAGAACTAGAGTAAACATCTCATTTTTTATCAAATAATACCCTCTGTGGGTATCATAGACATTTATACGTCAAAATGTCAAACATTCTTTCACGAAAAAAATGCCATTTAAAAGCAATTTAAAGAAGTAATTTTATTCAAAGCTTGAGGTTAAAATATCATTAACTTTGGCAATCTTGTCCTCAGGAGCTCCTTTTAAGATTTTTGAAAAATATTCCACAATCACATCGCGCGAAACTCTTGCCAAGATTTCTTCCAATTCATCTTCCTCATAGTTGTCAGTCAAAAAATCTTCCACGTCTTCCTGCGTGAATTCAGCATTTTCAATCATTTGGCCCTTTTCGGCAAAAGCCTCAGCCACCATGTCCATCAAGAGTGCTTTTTTTAATTTCTCAACATGCTCTTTTACCATTTTTTCAGAAAATTCCAACTCGGCAAAAATGGCAATTGTTTTTTTAATTTCTTGATCAATAATTTGCATATATTTAGTTTAAAATAAAATATTACTTAGACATTATACACAAATTTTAAAAAAGAAAAAACCCTCTTTGTAAAGAGGGTTTTAATGGTATTTTTTTAAAAACTATTTGATCGCAACCAATTCAACATCAAAGATCAAAGTTGCATTTGGTGGAATAGAAGCTCCTGCTCCACGAGCACCATAACCCATTTCTGAAGGAATTGTTAGTGTTCTTTTCTCTCCAACTTTAGCACCAATAAATCCTTTTTCCCATCCCTGGATCACCATTCCTTGTCCAACAGTAAAATCAAAGGGCACACCACGGCTAACACTTGAATCAAACACTGTCCCATCGGTAAGCTTTCCAGTGTAGTGCACTGAAATTGTGTCTCCATTTTTCACCACGCGATCACCAGTTCCCTCTTTTGTTGTTTTAATTTCCAATTCCATAGGTTTTTTTTCATTAGTTGAATTACTTATTACTGACTGAGATTTGACCTCGGGTCTTGCTTCTGTTAGTGCTACAGCATCTTGCTTTTTCACTTCAGTGGTTTCACTTTTTGCTGCTTGTTTTTTTTCAACTGGTGCGTTTGCTGATTTGGGGGTAAGCAAAACATATCCCAAAACTACTACGGCAGCAACAATGCCACCAACAAGAACTTTATTCATATATTTTTTATTTTTAAAAGTTATTAAACCTCAACGTATAAAATCTTAGCATGGAGATAAAAAACTGTCTATGTGCCAAATTATTACTCGTAGCGCAAAGCATTTAATGCGGATATTTTCTGCGCGCGTCTTGCTGGATAAATACCTGTTAAAAATCCAACGAAAAGTGAGATAGCAACAATACCAAGACCAAGTCTCCATGGTACATAGGTAATATTAAGAGTATCAAAACCCATAGAAACAGAATACACTGAAGCAATAGCACTAAAAGTATTTCCCATAAACACTCCAAGCACAACACCGAACACTCCACCCATAAAACTCATAATTATAGATTCCGTTAAAAAAAGATTTCTAACCTCACCACTGCGCATTCCCATAGCCTTTAGCAATCCAACTTCTCTTGTGCGTTCCAATAGTGAAACAGTCAAAGTATTAAACATACCCAATGAAGCAATGAAAAGCGCGACCATTCCAACCAGTCCAAGAATTGTTTTGGCGGTAGTAAAAAAACTATTAATTTGATCAACTGTGTCAGAAACTGATGATGTTGCATATCCAGCAGTGTTTATTTGTTCTCTGATTCTTGGCAAAACATCTTGTGTGTTTGCAACAACCTTTAATTGAGAATAATTGACCACACCCAATGCTCTGACATCAATAAATGGCACATAAAAAATTGGATTTTTTCCCTCTGCCACAACTCCACTAATCTGATATTGCATCTTTTGTGATTCCTTGTTGCCAGCTCCATCACCCAACAAATTGCCAACAACCACAAAAGAAGAACTAAACTGTTTTCCAATTGCTTGAGACTCATCAATTCCCAGAACTTGCAGCATTGCCTGATTAACAACAGCTTCTTTGATTTTGTTGTTAGTTTTTTTTGTGGATGCATTTGAGTCCAATGATTTGTCATTCAAATTAGCGTCATTGTCATCATCATGATCCTCTTTGATGTTCACGCCGATACTGGCGATGCTACCAGGCACTTCCAATTGTTTTCCATCAATACCACTAACTGGCTTATATGGAGAATCACTGCAATCAACTTTTGAACAATCTTTTTTGGTCCAAAGTTGAAAAGTTGAAACTATCCAATCTTTTTGTATGCTTCCATTTTCATCAACATATTCTCCCCCTTCAACATCCTTTCCTTTTGACAAGTCGTTGCCTGATTTTGTATAACCAAGCAATTTAGAGCCTCTATCACTACTTTCTCTTACCTTGGCCCACTCACCACTCTTGATTGAAAACATGATGTCCTGCTGCACCCCAGCACTCTCATCAGATGGAACAATCACTGAAAGATCATTATTAGTAAGTTCATTACTTTGGAAAATTTCTCCTTGAGTTAATCTTATGTCTGAATTTTTAAGATAGTCTGATGTCACACCATAGGCAACCATATCAGAAACAGAATTGTTATAGTTGATTTTACTAACAACAGAAATTATAGGAAAAACATTGGTCACACCATTAACACCTTGAATTGAGGATATCGTTTGATCTGTTATTTTCATCTTGCTTCCTGAGTGAAGTGAAACCTCAACCTGCTTCATCTGGTCAAGCTTGGCAACACGAGAAACCACCAAATTTTGCAATCCATATCCAACTGAAACCAAAAAAACAATAATTGCTATTCCTATTGTCATGCCACCAATCGTCACAAATGTTCTTGTTTTTCGCATACGCATGTTACCAAAAGAAAGCTCAATCAAATCAATTTGATCAATACTGTCTTTTTTTCCAAAAGTAATTTTTCTTGAAATCTTTTTCAAAATTAAAATTAAATTTTTCTTGATAATCTTTGATGACCTACTGACAATTGGAATATGACGAAAAATAGCAATTAGTATCCTTACAAAAATAAAGATTATCAAAAAAACTGCCAAAGTGAATGTTTGCCACATAACAACAAACAAATCTCTTATTGCATTTATGCTATTTATAAAAATTTTATTCATTTTTTTTGTTTGTTTCTTTTGATAATACTTTCTTATGAGAGATACTGCTTAAAATTTCATTTTTATTTGTTTCATCATACATTGCCACGATTGAGCCGTCTTTCATTCTTAAAATATTTTTTGCATATTCCAAGTATTCCAAATCATGAGTAACCATAATAATAGTTTTTCCCATAAAGCGCAGATCACCAAGCAAATGCATCAAATTTCTGCCAGATTCATAGTCCAAATTTCCAGTTGGCTCATCAGCCACAATCACTTCTGGATCAGTAACAAGGGCTCGCGCAACAGCAACTTTTTGCTGTTGTCCGCTTGAAAGTTCAGCAGGATTATATCTTGCCCATTGCTGCATATCAACTTTCCCAAGCATCTTAAGTCCCCTTTCCCTTGCTTCATGCTTATTGATGCCCAACAAGACTAGCGGCAAAGAAACATTATCAAGCACAGAAAGAGACTTGATCCAATTTGATTGTTGATACACCATGCCAATATGCTTTCTACGAAATTCTGTTTTTCGATCCTCCTCGCTGTCCTTATAAATATCTTCACCAAGAAAAAAAACTTTTCCAGTTGTTGGAGGTTCTAGCCCTAAAATTGTGTATAACAAAGTTGATTTTCCACAACCAGAGCGACCAAAGATAATAAAAAAATCTCCCTGACAAATATCAAATGTTATTCCTTTGAGAACCTCTACTGTTTGCTCGCCAACATTAAAATTTTTATAAACATCTCTTATTTCAATGATTGCTGGAGCACAGTAGCCAGTATTTTCTTTTTTAGTTGAACATGTAACCATATAATACTTCTTTTTTATTTTTTGAGACTATCTTTTAATTTCTAAAACCTTTCAAAAAACCAAACACCTCAGTCAAACTTCCAATGACCAATTCAAAAGCACTATCAATAGCTTTTGGGGTTATGCTCACAGTGTCTTGAGAATTTGCAATATTTCCAGCTGGATCCTTAGAGACAATTCTTAGATGATAAACTTTCGATGGTGTCAGCCCTGAGATAACAACAAGATGATTGCTAGTAAAATTAGCATCTTCTTGTGTTCTTTGAGTGTAAGACGTCCCAACTCCCTCGCCAAACTCAACCTGTGAAGTTGCGGCCTCATCAGTGTTCCAAGAAACTGCCAATTGTGAAAGCTTGTCTGCAGGATTATTAGTACTAGTACCTTCAACCACAATTTCTGAAATTTTTGGAGGCCTAGTGTCTGAGGCAGTGGTAAAACTATATGTGTCAGAAACAGCTTGATTTCCTGATCTATCATTGCCTCGAACCACAAGGGAATATGCCAGCATTGGCTTTAAGTTCATGATTGTTGCTTCATGCTCACCGGAAACAAAATCAACCTGAACATCATTTTTTTTCTCAGCTGGATTATCAGTTGGATTATAAGAAACAATAGAAGAAATCTCAGTGTTTGAGCTCCACACAACATGCACACCGGGCTGAACAGAATCTTTAATTTGTTCTATTTGAACATTAAAAATTCTTGGACGAGGAAGTGTCGTAAAATCAAGAGTTGTTCCCTCGTATTCCTGACCATCAACATCAAAGGTATTTAATTGATAATAATATTTAGTGTCATCATTTAATCCACTAAGTAGTATGTTGTATGATGTTTCAGATTTCGAAACAGATACCTCCTTAAAAGAGCCAAAATCTGATGTTGTTCCATAATACATCTTCACCTTACTAGCACCTTTTGATGTGAATTTGATTGATGCAGAAGAGATCCCAATGTCACTGACAACTGTGTCTTTTATTTTTGGTGCTGGCTCAGTTTCAAAACTTTTTTCAGAAGATGTTCCAGTGTTTCCGTCCCCATCTGTCCACTTTGCACGATAGAAATATTGAGTTCCTGGTGAAAGATTATTAAGAGCAATCTCATGACTAGTGACCTGCTCAGAATTTGATGGTTCTTCTTTGTAGTAATCCCTGGAATCCTTGCCATATGAAATTTTCGAATCCGAAACGCGATTAGTGGACCATTTTATGGTAGCTTTGCTTGTTGTCACCATTGAAACATTGGGCTCGTCAATCATGTCAGATGGTGAAGTGAATTTTCCAGTTGGAATTTTTGAAACAGTGCTTGATTGCAATCCACAATTGTTTGCACTATCACAAGCTGAAACACAATAATAATATTCTTTCTGAGAAAGACCAGTGCTGACATATGATGTACCCTGCGTTGATCCGATTTCAGAAAAATAGTCAGGATTAATAATGCAATCACCTTTTTTATCTGATCTGAATATTTTATACTCATTTATTCCCGCACCTAGATATGATGGCTCATCCCAAGAAAGTGCCAATTTCCAATTTGAAGTTGCCTTGATTGAAATATCAGAAATATCAATATTTCTAGGTTTTTCCGGAGCTGAACCAGAATAGAAAAATGAAATCTGTGCAAATGTTTCATAGTTTATATTGCCATTGTCATTGTCCTTAGCGACTACATAAAAAATATTTTCTCCTGGACGTGAAGCAAAAGAATTTGGACCAATTGAGAGTGTTGCCTTTGGAGTGTAGTCGCAAGTTGTGGCACTTGGAGGCGTGTTTATTGTATAGCAATAAGAAAAATTAGCAGCATTTTGACTACCAATAAGATCTGGTGCGCTCCATGAAAAAGTATATTCATTTTTGTTTGAGTTATCAACGGGATTTACTGACAAATTATTCGGTGTTGCAGGAGCATCTTTGTTAATCTTAACAACTCCACTTACTGTCGTTGAAAAATTTCCAGCAACATCAACAGCTCTGACATAGACAAAATGTGCACCATTTTGAACTGTTGCAAAATCTTGATCAGTAAAATTATAAACACCATCAGAAAACAACAAATAATTTCCAATGCTAGGATCGGCTGAAATTTGAGTTCCATGCCAGACAGGATCAGTCCCTATCTTGTATTGCAAGCCAAGCAATCCAGAAATATTATCTTTAGCAATGTCATTAATTCCAATTGTTGGCCATGACATGGTTGTGCCAACAGGATTAGAAATGAAATTAGAAGGAAGTGAAACATATGAAACATTTCTTGGCACTTGATTGTCAAACCTAAATTGAAATTGCAACGGCGCTCCGCCATACACATTATTATTTTTATCAATAGCCTTGATGTTCAAATAATACGGATCAGCTGATGAAGTTAGCCAAATTGAACCACGCAGCGCAACATTTGCAAAATCAACAAATTCAGTGGCAACAATAAACTGACAACCAGTTCCAGCAATCGAAACAGGTGAAGTTCCAAGCAAGCCCTTTGACCCACCACCAGAAGTTGCACCAGGATTTCCAGCAATATCAGAGCCCAAATACAAACAATATCCCTTGATTCCAGATTCAGCATCATTACCGCCAGACCAAGCAAAATATGGTGCCACATTGTTTGTCCAATCATTTGAATTTATATTTGAAACAGCGCTAGCATCTTTTTTCATGGAAACATTGGAAGCATTTGCTGCGGGAGGAATGTCATCTGAAACATAATTTATTTGAAATGATTTCAATTCTGGAGTAGTTGTTGCGTTGACGTTTTGCAAAAATGTTGCTTTGATCTGAACGAATCTGTCAGTTGAAACAAGCGAGCCAAGAGCAGCTTCCACTTGAGCCTTAGTAACAACATAATTTGTAGAACTGCTTGAAGCAATCCCAATATCAACAAAACTTTTTGCGTCAAGATTAACAACTGAATCAGCAACCCTCATGGAAAATGTTATTTTTGAATTACTTGCGCCACCCAAACCTGCAACATCAGCAGAAAAAGCAGCTGAACCATCACTGCCATCTCCCCAGCCTCCATTCCAAAGCAAGTCAATCACATTTTGATCAATCGGAGAATCCCACGTTCCAGTTGCAGCATAATTTCCAGCATAGTGATTCAAAACATCAACATCATTCAATGCCATATTATAAACGCCAACTTCATCAATGAATGCATTTGTAAATTCAGTGCCGCCAACATGATTATAGTCATCAGCTCCAATCCAAACATCTCCATCACTATTTCCATTAAGCGTTCCAGAAACATCAACACTATTATCCAACTGACCATCTATATATAGATTTGCCTTACTACCATCATATGTACCAACAATGTGATACCATTTATTATCATCCAAAACTGCATTTGAAACAACATAATCATTCCACCCAGCACCATTAATGTTCATACTAAAATAAGCATGATGCGCAACACTTGGATCATTAGCTGCTGAGTATCTACCAAGTCCATATTGAAGATTTTCACCATTAATCTTGTCGACAATCATTTCATTGCCAGTTGAAGATCCCAAAAACTTAGCCCATCCTTCAAGTGATAATTGATTGCTCAAATTAAGACTAGAGCTACCAGGAATAATTATGGTTTCATTTACACCATTAAAGCGTGCTGATTTTGATCCATATTTGGCCAAACCAAAAGATGGAGCAGTAGGCATGGCGGTTCCACCATTTGGACCAACAGCATCAGCCCAATCTCCATCCATCTTCCAATATGAAACCAGACCTGGAGTACTTTCAATGTCTGCTTGATAATCAGAACTATTGTAATGACTATTGATAGTGTCAGCATCAAGAGCAGTATTATATAAAGCAAACTCATCAATAGTTCCATTTATTGGATGCAGGCCACTTTCTGGATAAAACCTAGCACCAGCAATTGCGTGAGTCGCCCCATCAGAAGAAAGGAAATCAGTACTGTCAGCAAATGAACCAATGGAGACACCATTGACGAAATATTCAACATCAGAAGGACTACCGGCTGAAAAATTAGACACTACCACCAGGTGATACCAAGAACCAACATCAAAAGTATAATCCACTATTTGATCTACAATACCAGCCTTGGAAAGTGAGATATTATTTCCACCAAACCTGTTTACAGTCAAAAAAGCACCCTGACCATCAACCAACGAGGATGTATAGATGTTTTGATCAGAAGAATTGTCATTCAACTTAAACCAAGTTTCAATAGTAAAAGAATCCTGCTCAATATTCAAAGATGGATCATTTCCAAGATTAATATACCTACTGGTTCCATTGAAATTTCCAGCACCTGATCCATTTTTTGCTGTAGTAAATTCCTCAAATGGATTATTACTACCCTTTGAGTCACTAAAGTCATTGTCCATCTTCCAATACGAAACAAGTCCTGGCGTTGCTGAGATGTCTGATTGATAATTTGGATTTGTGTTTGGTCCAACAACCTTTTTCAAGACAACTTTTCCAGCACTTCCCGTGCCATCAACATTGACATTAGCAGAGAGCACACCTTGCGAAAAATCAGTGCTGGATGTTTTCAGGATTGGAGAACCACCAGCTGCCAAACTTTTTGATAGCGCACCACTCATCAAAAGATAGGCACCCCAAGAAAGACCAGCAAAAAAGCAAGCCAAACCAAAAAGATTAAACTGCCACCTTGCAATTGTTATTTTCTTTTGAAAAAATAATTTAATTTTTTTCACACACTTTTTATTTTGTTTTTTAATTTTTTTATTATACCATATTCTGCAATAAAAAAACAATATAAAGAAAACATAAATTTGAATTAAAAATCCCAACTTCCATTCATACTGCTCGATTGAGTGTAATTCACCACGGTACTTTCAAAGAAATTGCTCTTGTCTCCATTTGTGTCCTGCAAGCGATCAAGATGTTTGTAAGGATTTGTCACACTGTTTGGAAAAAGCGGACCAATGTTCAGCATGGCCAAACGATTGTTGGCGAGCCATTGAGTGTACTCTCTGGTCGTTTCACCATTGATTCCCGGAATACGATCTCCCAAAATATGATTACTCCATTCAATCTCCTGCTCAACTGCAACACTCATCATTTCCAAAACTATTTTTTCATTATAAATCTCAGGATATTCGCTGTGAATCTCTCTGATGATATTTCCAAAAATTGTAATATGAGTCAATTCATCGCGACGAATATAGGCAATAACCCTGCCCGTGGCAAGCATCTTCATCTTGTCCACAAGTGTGTCAAAAAATGCAAATCCATTATAAAAATAAATTGATTCCAAAAGGAAGTTTGCCACGACCGCGCGAAAGAAATTTTCATCAGTTTGATCCTTGAGAAAGTTTTCATAGATATTTCCTATGTATTTGTTGCGTTCAAGCAAGATGCTGTCAGTGCGCCAAAAATAATAAATTTCATCGCGCTCTTTGCTTTCCACAATTGATTCAAGAATTGTTGCATATGACTGCGAATGAATCGCCTCTTGATATGCTTGAATTGCCAAAATCAAATTCACTTCAGGCGACGTGATGTAGTCAGAAAGATGTGGCAAATTGACAGTTTGAATTGAATCCAAAAAAATCAAAAATGACAAAATCCCCTTGTATGCTCTTTGTTCTTCCGCTGAAAGATCACCATGAAACATGCGCGCGTCATCTTTCAGGCCTGAAACTTTTTCCGGCACCCAGAAGTTTCCAATCATCACCTGATACAATGATTTTGCCCAAGGATATTTCACTGCATTCAAATTGAACAAACCAGTTGTTTGCCCTTTGATTATCTTCCTGGCAGAAACATCATCATCTCCATCAGGATTGAACATCAAATTCATTTTCATTTTTTCTTTCATATTTCACTAGCCAAGAGTCCTTAAAGTCGTAAGGCAATAAAGTGAAAAGCACTTTAAAATTACTACTCTCGTGGCTCTTTAAATTTATTTTAATAAAAAAACACTTCTGATTTAAGATTAAATTTTACTATAATTTCTCGAATCTGTTTTCTTTTAAGGCAACAGTGAGCGACAGCGAGCTCTTAGCGAAGCAATCTTAGTTCCCTGATTGCGAGCGTGCCGAAAAAGGAAACAGATGAGTAGAAATTATTTCACAAAAACATCTCTTTTATTTTTTACAAAATATTATTGCACAGAAAACAATCATCGAACACGTAAGCAAGAAATCATAAATCAAAAATAAATCATCCAGAACAACTCACACAATCATCCTTAACTTCCCCAGAAAGACTTCGCACATAATACACAGTCTTGATTCCACTTGACCATGACTTCATATAATAAGCATACAGTTGAGCAGGACTGACGCGTGATGGATCAATCATCCATTCAAAAGAAATTGATTGATCAATCCATTTATACAAAACTGCCATCATATCAATCACCTCATTCATGTCCATGTTGATATATTCTTTGTAATACCAGAAATTTTCCTTGCTAAGCTTTGGTGCCACGCGCACAGTTGGCGCGCTCAAATTTGTTTCCACAAAAAACTTCTTATAAATCGGAAGTAGTGCCGCTGTTGTTCCAACCACGCCTGCAGTTGAAGTGTTTGGCGCCGGCGCTGTGTTGTATGCAAAACGCACACCGGAAACTTTCATGTCTGCAAAAAGCTTTTTCCAGTCTTTTCCATCTTTAGTATTTTTCTCAAACCATTCCACACCATTGCCAAGAATTTTTCCTTTAGAATATTCACTTCCTTCATATAATGGATAACTTCCACGCTCTTTTGCCAAATCAACTGAAGCGCGATAAGTCGCAAAAGCATATTTTGAAAACAATTCATCAGTGACGTTGCGAGCTTCTTGTGAGTCATAGGCAATTTTCTGCACTGCCAAATATTCTGCCAAACCAAGATATCCCAAGCCAACTGAGCGATAACGCATGGCAGTTCTTTTAGCCTCTTGAATTGGATAATAATTCAAAGTGATGACATTATCCAACATGCGCATGGCAATTGGCAAAATCTTATCAATCTCTTCTTTGGTGTTAACTTTAGCCACATTAATTGAAGCCAAATTGCAAACAACTGTGTCACCTGGCTCATATTTGATAAGTATTTTTCCGTCTTCCAATGTTTCTTCCACAAATTTTGAAGCTGAAGTGTTCTGACAAATTTCAGTGCAAAGCTGCGAAGAATAAATATTTCCCGCATGCTTGTTGGGATTGGCGCGATTGACTGTGTCGCGGAAAAACACATATGGCATGCCAGTTTCCACTACTGTCTTTAAAAACTTCTTGAACAATTCCTTGGCTGGAACTTGTTTTTTCATTTTAATGTTTTCATCTTTTTCTAATAGCAAATAAAACTTTTCAAAATCTTCACCAAAAGTGTCTTGCAATGATTTGCCATGCAGTTTGGTAATTTCATAGGGATCAAACAAGGTGATGTCCTCATTTTTGTCTAATCTTTTCATGAAAAGATCTGGCACTGAAATGGCAGGAAAGATGTCAAAAGCTTTTGAGCGAATGTCTCCTGTTTCAGTTTGCAAATCCAAGAAATCATAGATGTCATGATGCCAAACATCAAGGGTCACTGAAATTGCTCCCAGTCTTGAGCCAAGTTGATTCACTGCAATAGCAGTGTCATTGATCACCTTTACCCAAGGATTAACACCGCCAGACATTCCCATCACCCCACGAATTGAAGAACCGCGCGCACGAATGTTTCCAAGATACACACCCACACCGCCACCAAATTTTGAAATTTGCGCAATGTTTTCAATTGAGTGATAAATAGCACGCAAATCATCATCCACATTCAATTTAAAACAGCTAGAAAGTTGATGAAAAGTTGTGCGAGCATTCATGAGTGATGGAGTTGCCAAAGAAATTTTCTGCCCAGCGCAAGCAAGATACATTTCAATAGCTGTTGCCAAACGAGTTTCTTTTGCTTCTGGCATCGCCATAAACAAGCCCACAAAAAAATACATCTCTTGTGGAAGTTCTTTGACAATTTTGTTTGGATTTAGCAAATATCTTTTCTGCAAAGAAAGCACAGTGGTGTATCCATAACTCAAATCAAGCTTGGCATCAATACTTTTGGCTGCCAACAAAATTTCTTCATCAGTATAAGTCTCTCGTAATTCCTTTGCATATAAACCACTTTTAATATATTCATGAAAAAGAGCCAGCACCGATTGCGGAGAATACACATCTTCGTGCTTGATTTTTCTGTTCCTGATTGCTTCTTTGTACAAATTAAAAAGTGCAATGCGCCCAGCAACTTCCTGCCAAGAAATATTTTCAACCGTCACCAAGTCAATGCAAGTTTTGACCAACAACTTGTTGATGTCAGAAGTTTTGATCTCATCAACGATATTTTTCTTGAAAGCCTCAAGCAAATCCTCAAATTTACAAGTCTCTTGATAGCCATCAACAGCTCTTTCAAAAACCGCTTTAATTTTTTTGATATCAAAAAGTTCCTTTTTTCCATTGCTCTTGATCACCTTCATGGAGTGCTTTTCAAATTGCTCCAAAAGTTTTTCTTTTTTCTCATCACGCTTCTCACTTTGCTTGTTGCGATACAAAATGAAAGCCTTGGCGGTTTCATAGCGCCCATCTTTCATCAAGTGTTTTTCTGTAATATCCTGAATCTTTTCAACACTTGGAATGTTCACATTGGCATCATCGCCACAGCCAAGTGTGATTTCCGCTATAATATCATCAGCCATTTTTACAATAAAATCCTTGTTCAATTCCCCCACCGCCTCACAGGCCAATTCAATTGCCCTTTCTATTTTTGTTCGATCAAACGGTGCCAACTCACCACTGCGCAGCTTTACTTGAGCAATAGACATATTTTTATGTTTTTTATTATATTAACGACTTATACACTACATATAGCGTACTGTTAGTACATGATACCACAAGATGAAAAATGAGCCAACACCTCAACCAACCAAAAAATTAAGCTTTGTTATAGCTAATTTTTCATAAATTGCAAAAATAACACCCTATTTATCCACCGACTGTGGATAAATCAAAATACTTGATATATTGTACCCACCTATAATATATGCTATGATGTTGACATGAAAACAAGCACAAAAATAAAAGCTATCGAATTGCGCAAAAAAGGCGACTCTTACTCGATGATTGTTGAGAAATTAGGCGTAAGCAAAAGCACCTTAAGCTCATGGTTAAAGGAAATTCCATACAAACCAAATAAAAAAGTGTGGGAGCGCATCAAGTCTGGGCCACTCAAATCAGGAAAAATAAAGCACAACAAAAAGGTTTCAGACATCGCACGCATCAAAAAAGCTGCTAGAGAAGAACTAGGAAAAATCTCCAAGAGAGACCTTTGGATGCTTGGTCTTGGGCTTTACCTAGGAGAAGGCACAAAATCATATGAAATAATACGCATCATAAACTCAGATCCACAAATAATAAAGATGTCTATTTTGTGGTTCAAAAGGATATGCAAACTCAAAAATAGCAACATAACAATAGCAATACATCTATATCCAGACAATGATATTCACGAAAGCTTGACATATTGGAGCAAAAAGGTTAATATTCCTCTTGTTCAGTTTCGCAAAACGCAAGTTGATCGCAGACTGGAAAAATCGCAAATGAAGAAATTCAAATTGCCGCATGGCACTGCCCATGTTACAATTAACAGCAATGGAAATCCTGATTTTGGAGTGAATTTACACAGAAAAATCATGGGTTGGATTGAAGAGTCTCTTTCACAAGTATAAGCAAGCGGGTGTCGTATAGTGGTTATTATATCAGACTTCCAATCTGAGGAGGGGGGTTCGATTCCCCCTACCCGCTCAAAGGAGACTTTCCTGCCCCGAACCTCTCGGTGAGGTCAGTAAGAATGTCTTGTGGTAACTTCAATTTAATATGAAGGCGAAAAGGGATCTTTTGATCCTTTTTTCGTTTGCCAGCAATAATATCAGCGTTTTCTATCGGACGGGAATAAACCACGATTTCTTCAATCAGTTGGTGAATTAGTTCGTGTGTAGCAAGTCTGTTTTCAAAGACACTGGGAATATTCTTTTTGTATTTAGCGGAAAATAACTCTAGTGTTTCTTTATAGTTTTCCGAAAGGATGTTTTCAGAAATTTGGCTCTGAACCTCGGTAAATTGTGTTTGAAGTTTTATTCTTCGTGTATCCAAGTCGCTAAATTGTTCTTGCATTTTTTCAGTAGAAAGAAGTCCGAGCGTATGCTGTTCCCTGATCCTCTCTTTTTGGAATACGAAGCCATTGATGGCGTTGAGCAATTCCTCCTCTCTTTTTTTGAGCTGCTTTATGGCTATTTTGGTTGAATTGAGCCTGACTTGATGCTTATATGTTGCTAGCGGGTTTTGAATGAGTTTCTTGCAGAAACCCATGATGTAGTTTTCTATTTCATTAGCTGGCAGTGGGATTGTGGTGCATGTATGCTCATGCTTGGCTGGATTTTTTCGATTGCATTTATAAGAATATGCAAATTTGCCATTTCCTTTTTTGATTTCTCTTCTGTCTCCTGTCCAGCAAATTCGACCCGTTATATCTTTCTCATCATCATAACAGGCATCACATTTTAACAGTCCACTCAAAAGATATGTGTGTTTGCTTCGGGTTTGTTTATTCTCATGCTTTGATGATTCAAAAATACTCTGCGCTTTTTCAAAAGTAAGCCTATCGATAATAGCAGGAGATTTGAACTCGGATAGCTTCCATTGCTCTTTGGGGAATGTCTTGCCTCGTTCGCCTTTGTCGTAATAAACATTTCCAATATAAACTTCATCGTGCAAAATTTCCCTAATTGCGCCTTCTTTCCAAAAATAAATACTGGATTTTTGCTTTATTTGACCTTTTCTTTTTTTATTTATTATGGCAGAAGCCCCCTTGGTGGGGATTCGTAGCTCGGATAGATATTTGGATATTTGGAAAGCAGACTTTTTTTCATTCACAAATAAATCAAAAATCATTTCTACTATTTTGGCCTCAACTTCAAGAATTTTGTGCCTTTTTTCTTCATCCTTGTCATATCCATAAACAGAGGAGCTTCCCATAATAACACCTCTTTTTGCTGCTTGCTCACGACCATCATGGGTTCGCATTTTTGTGGTTTCTATTTCCAGTTCAGCGATAACGCCAATAATCCCAAGAATGGCTTTGCCAAAAGGGGTTGAAGTGTCTATGCTTTCATTTGCTGAAATAAACTTTATTCCATGAAATTCAAAAAAATCTATTATGTCTAGTAGTATTTTCAGCTTACGTGCAAACCTATCAATCTTGTAAACAGCCACGAGGTCAAAAGGTTTTTGATCTTCTGATGCTAGTAGTATATTTTCTTTTAATCTTGAAAATTGAGGTCTTTCATCTACTGGCATAGTTCCGCTGATGCCCTCCTCAAAATAAATATGCTCATCCCCAGCAAGCACAAATCTAGGCTTCCCATTTGCAAGGGTCCCTTTTGATTTTATTAGTCCCAGTAAGGCTTCTTTTTGTAGTTCGGGGCCATATTTTTCAACCTGATCATCGGTTGATACTCTCACATAGAGTGCAACCCTCACAGATTCTGTTTGTTCTTCTTTCAATTTGTTTGTTTTTATTAGAGATCAAGGGGTACGAATAGGGATAGCATAAAAAAAGAATTGTATGGTTATTGTATCAATCTTTCAAACATCTAGCCATGCTTCACTCATTATGGCTTATTTGAAGCTAATTTCTCAATAATAAAACCAACTTTACCCAAAATCGCCCGCAAAGGGCATAATATTTTGAAGGGGTATAAGCGGTAATGTTTCCATATTTCCTATAATTGCTTATAAGAGAATTTATGCCTTACATAAAGTCTTTTTTGAGTTAAAAAATATCTAAAAATAAATACAACATGACACCATAAAAAGAGATTGCTAAGCCATGAAGTTGCAAGGTGAATAAGCGCCTAAGTTCAGGTACTTGCGATTTGTTGATTATTAGTATTACAACCTGTAATTTACTGGGTAAAAAAACTTCAGAATAATTACGACTTCCGACCATAAAAAAGAGAATACTATTTGTGGGTATAAGGGATAAAGTTGCAATGAGTATAAGGGGTAAAGTTGGGGTACTTGCTACTTGATGGTTATTGCGCTTTTAATTAGTGCTTTACTGGCTGAAAAAACTTCAAAATAAATCAGACTTACCACCATAAAAAGGGATTGCCTCTTAACTTGTTATATTGTTCAAGATCCTTGATGGGCTGGCACAGAAAGCCATACACACCCATGGGTACCCTTTTGCGGTCGGGGACCCAATAACCACTTCCCACGTGCAAAAAACAAAAAGGGATTGCTATGGTTAAAAATCACTTCGACAATGGACAAATTTAATGGTAAAATATCAATATAAAAAAATAACAAATTAAAATGAAAAAAACTACAAAAGGCAATGTTGCTGTGATTGCGATTATTATCGTAATTGTGGCTGTCACTGTGGGAGTTATTGGCTGGATGTTTATGAAAAAGTTTCAGCCTTCCGATCAAAAGGTATCAACTAATCAAATTCAAGAGTTAAAAAATCAGACAACGCAGATAGCCAAGGAAATTCCCAGTATAGAAGTTCCTGCGGGATGGAAATTGTACAAGCATGATGTTTTGGGAATTGAATTTATTTATCCAGCATCTTGGGGTGAGCCACATACTGCACCTCTTACAAATATTACGAATCTGCAAGGCATTGAAAGTGATTTTGAAAAACAAAATACTGCATACTACAACAATGTTTCAATTAGCTTTGAAAATAATAATATAATTCAGTTAGTTGTTTTTAATGATAAATTTTCAGGAATAGAATCGCCCTATGGTGATCCGATGGATAATGTTTCTGATCTTAAAAAATCGGGCAATATTTGTGACTATAAATTAGGCTATTCAAATGCAAATGGCGATACAATTCATGAGATTGTTGATACGTGCCAACAAGGTGTGAAGGATATTTTAACGGAAGAAAAGCAGGTCTTTGATTTTGGTGACAATAAAAACAAGCCCGTTTATTCGTATGCGTTTAAGAATTTTGGCTATCACACCCTTTCTAATGGATATTTCAATCAAGTTTTAGTTGAAGCAGATTTTGGAGCAATAGTTCAAATTAAAAACAAAATTTCATCGATAGAAGAATTTTATAACAATTCTGAAAGACGTGGTGCGCAAGATAAAGCATTAACAAAAGATGAAATTGAAAACCAAAAAAATCAACTTTCCAAATTAGTAAGCAGTATTCAATCTTTTGCTCCTTCCGCAAAAAGTAGTATCGACTTTGAAACAATTGCTGGTGAAGATTCAAATATAACTGCAATAAGAAAATACTACTGGCTTATTTCAACTGGAAAATTGCAGGATGCTTATGCAATGTATGCAAGCAATAAAATATCTTTCGATACTTTTCAGCAATGGTATGGCAATGTCTTTTTTGCGAAACCATCTGATTTTAAGAAGATTACTGGTAATCAATACGAATTTTCTGTGCAATATCAAGAAAGCAATGCAGATCCAACTCAATATGACGTGGTGATGAATGTTGTTGGTGGTAAAATTGAAACAATGTCATCAAGAGAAATACTGTCCGAGCCTTCCATATTTGGTAATACGAAAGTAAGCGCAGTAAAAAGAAACAATAAAAACTATGTTGTTCTGGAAAAGGATGGATCAGAAACGATAATTGATCAAGCCGTGGCTGAATATGACAAGGATTATAAGAACATAGGAGAGGTTAGATTTTTTTCCAATGTTAAATTTTCACCTAGGGGTAATTTTGTTATATACAATGTTGGCGCTTGGGAATGGGGCGGTACTTCTGTTTATGATATTGCAAAAAAGAAAATAGTATTTACCCAAGGAGCTGCAAGAGAAGTTACATTTACTGATGATGAAAAAAATGTGTTCACATGTGCTGCGTCAGCATTTGATGGTACATTTGATGGAATTGTGTTCGCATCTAACAACTTCGATAATCCACTCTTTGATATTTCAAAATATGATTCCGAAGCAAGTAAAAATTACCAATCAATTACATGTGACTTGGATAATGGTACAGTTATCTTCAAACTTACCGATCCATGGGGGGATAGTGTGAAACAAAAAGAAAAAACAATAACATTTTCACTTTCTCAAAACAAAGTAATAAAATAAAAAGTCATGCCAAACAAAAAAGGATTGCTCTTCAGGGCAATCCTTTTTTGAAGTTGATTATATCTTGAACCACTTTTTTATTCTTTCAAATCTGCTTAGCTTTTTAGGATTTGGCACCCGCCTGAATCTAAATTCCAATGCCTTATCATACTCATCAAAGAAAGCATGGCAGAGTGGGCATTCTTTCTTTTCTTCGTCACCATAAAGAACTAAACATGGAAGAGGATCTATTTCTTCTTCGAACTCTTGTCTGCAAGTCGGGCATGTTGTAATTTGAAATGTAGCCATGTATCTTTTTTAGTAATTTATTTTATTTCGTTTTTTCTTTTTTGCCTCTAATTCATTTTTAGTTCGTTCTAGCTTATTTCTCATTTCAGCATATTTCACAAAAAATAAAGCAATGCCAACACTTGCGAAAAAAGCAAGAATGCCAGCATAAGTTCCCCTTGAAGAATACCAACCCCCATCGCCTTCACTCATCCAATCTGCGGGAATAAAAAATAAAGCCTTCTCAAATCCTGGCATTAAAAAAAATACTAAGCACCAAAAAGCTGGCAGAAGAAAGAAATTAACTGGCACCCCAAAAACATCTTCGCCTTCAAAGTTTGTGACTAATATAATTACAGTGATAATGAAAGATATATATGCCCAAGCAAATAACGCATAAACGACAATAACGCCAAAAATATGAGCCATACTTATTTTGCTATTTGATTATTTTCTTTAGTGTTTGTTTCTCTGCGCATTATCAAATAACCAACATAAGCCACCAAGGCAAATGCTGGATGTCCTTTGCTTCTACTTCCCAACAGTAATGCTCCTATGGTTTGAAAACCAAAAACCATGAATATGACTAGCCATGCCCAAATTTGTCCAATCTGTTTTTTCACAATCACAAAGCGCAAAAGAATTGGCAACAATAAACCAAGACCCCAAGTAAACAAAAGACTTACAAGTAGTGCGAAAAGTATTTGTGGCATAATAAAAAGACTTAATAAATAAGTCTTCGGGAAAGTGCCTTCTAAGTTGGCAGCCCGAAGGCTATCAAACTCAAAAAGATACTAACGTATCCTAATCGTTTGCATCGGGTTGCCAACACAGAACACGATTAGGATAGCTTTGTAGAGCTATTTTAGAATCTATTTGAATTTGATAGCTTCTAAAATTTACTATAAATATGGGAAAAACACAAGTTTGAAAAAACCAGCATTTTCGGTGCTGGCAGATAAGCATGATTTATAATTGATCTTCTTAACGCTTGGATTTATTGAAAAGAAAGTGTAAAAGTTGGTCGTTGTCTTGCTCTACTGACGAGAAGCCTACTTGCAAAGGTCGTTTGTTAGCGCCAATGTTTACAATTGGATCGGTTGTGGTATATGAAAGAAGGCCAATATTATCACTTGAAACTTCTTTATTTTCATCCTTTTTAATATAGCCAGTGAAAGAATTTAGCTTAGGATCAAAATCATTGAAAACTTTAGCTAATTTTGGCATGGCTTTTGACATGAAATTTTCCACACCTGAATAATCTCCCTTTTCGAGCTTATCAAACATCGCATTGATCTCCTCGGACTCATTATTTGGCTTTGACGGGGTTTTTGACATAATAGTAATGGCTTTATGCTATTTGTTTATAACTAACGCCTATACGGCGAATTTTTGTATCTATATTATAGCAGATAAAAGTAAGATTGTGTTTTTCCTTTAATAATAGTTCGGGGTGGAGATGTGTCGCTCTCCATAAAGAAAAATCCCCTGAGTTTTTGACTCAGGGGATTTTTCTTTATGGTTTGAATATGGTGGGAATCGAAGGGTATTTCAAAAAAGCAAACGATTTTGCTTTTTTGAAAACCCAGGCTCCGAAGGAAAACTTTTTCTGCGTACTCGCGAAAAAGTTTGGGTGAGGAGGATTCCCCATTCCTTCAGAAGCGAGCATCGAACGAAAGTGAGATGAGCGAGCGTAGATAAATATGAGGAATACGAACATTCAGCTCTGCTGCGGGCAAGGAGTTTTCATTAAAAAACGACGCGTAATTCCATTGCTATCAATAGTGTACAATCGAACTGTGGTATACTATTAGTGTAAATTGATAAAGTAAAAAAGTATTTATAATTATGAATGCATATAATATTAGTTATTATTTTTTAATTGTATCGATGATTATTGCTATAATTTCTCGGGTTGCTAGTTTTGGCTGGATATTAATATTTTTTTCTCCTATTATCGTCGTCTATTATGTATTAATTTATTTTGCTAATAATTATTTTTTAGATAAATTTAAAGATAAATTTACTACAACTAAGGCAACGATTGTTTTTATCACCTGCCTTTTATTTATAGTATCAAACTTGCTTTTCCCCGATGGCGGTGATGGTCCTAGAATTGTTTTATTTGGATTTGTTGAATTTTATCCTGTTATGATGACAATTTCATTAGTTTCTATGGCACTAGCTTCTGTCTTAGCGGTTATTGAAATTTTGTGGGTTAAAATTAAAGTTTAGTTAAGTTTCTCTAAAGAAGTTCGAACGTCATTGCACAATGGATTTATAATACAAGTAGCAACAATAGCACTGTGTTACAATGGTTGATATAGTCAAATGAACTAAAAAATATTATGAAACTATGCAGCGCTTGCCTTCTTGGGAAAAATTGCAAATATGACGGCGGCAACAATCGAAATGAAAAGGTCATGAAATTAGCAGAAAATGAAGAATTTCTTGCAATTTGCCCTGAAGAACTGGGTGGATTGGAAACTCCAAGAGAAGCTGCTGAAATTCAAAGCAATGAAACAGTGATAACAAAAAGCAAAAAAGATATCACCAGAAACTTTTTTCTTGGTGCTGAAGCGATCTTGAAAATAGCCCAAGAAAAAAACATCACCCAGGCTATTCTCAAACAAAAAAGCCCATCCTGTGGGTGCGGAAAAATTCATGATGGAACTTTTTCTGGAAAAATTATCAATGGCGATGGAATAACAACAAAACTACTAAAAAGAAACGGGATAAGCGTTATTTCAGAAGAAGATTTATAAATAAAAACAATACTACCAACTTTTTTTTAAAAATATGATTTTTCTATTATTTTTCCTGACACTTTGCCTACTGTTTCTGATGATTTATATATATCTTAATATTTTCTATACAATAATCCTGAAGGTTCCAATGCTTGCCACGAGCGACAAGACAATTGAAAATGCATTGGGAGAAATCAATCTAGCAACCAAGGGCAAGTTTTATGATTTGGGCTCTGGAAATGGAAAGGTCGCATTTCGCTTTGCAGCAACTCATCCCAACTTTAATTGCATTGGAATTGAATTCAACTTAGCAGCCTATTTTTCAGCAAAAATTAGAAATATTTTCTCAAAACACAAGATCAGCTGCCGCAGAGAAAATTTCTTCAAAGTTAACCTTGACGATGCAGATATTGTGTACACATATTTATTTCCCGATATAATGAAAGAATTGGAGCAAAAATTCAATCACGAGCTCAAAAAAGGTGCGACTGTAATTGCTAACACTTTTCCATTACAACACAAATCACCCATAAAAATAATCCAAAGCAAAACAGGAAAACTTGGAACTCTATATATCTACAAATATTGAAGCTTTCTTTTCAAAAAACAGCACCTTGTGATATAATTAGTTGTCAATTAATTTCAAGAAAATTTATGCCACAAGAAAAAAGAAAAATTTGTATTGTTGAAGATGACAACGACATCCGTGAAATATATTCAATGAAGCTCACTAGCGAGGGTTATGATGTCTCAACTGCGGTTGATGGTGCTGATGGACTACGCGTCATAAACGAGACTAGGCCAGACCTTATCCTGCTAGATCTTCAAATGCCTGTGAAAAACGGCATCGAAGTTCTAGAAGAGCTCAAAGCAAGCAAAGAATTGTCGAGAATTCCAATCATCATTTTAACCAATGCTTCAGATGAACTCACTACCAAAACAGTGAGTGAGTTTGAAACGCGTTTCTATATCATCAAGGCCCTCACTACACCACAAAAATTGGCAGGTGTTGTGCGAGAAGTGCTTCACTAGAATTTGAACAAAAAAAATCACAAAAAAAGACTTCATAATAATGAAGTCTTTTTTTATTATAGTCCAAATTTTTATTGCGCCAAGTTGTAGCGTCCACCAGCAACGTGCCAACAAATATTTTTCATGAATGCTTCGATATAGTCAGCTTTTTTTAGTCCATATTGCACCATGTAGGCATGTTCAAAAACGTCCATCACCAAAATCGGAACAGCACCAGCAAGATGTCCACCGTCATGCTCATTTATCCACATATTAAACAGTTTTCCACTTTCTGTGTCCAGATATAGAACAACCCAGCCAATTCCACGCATTGTTCCAGTGGCCTTGAAATGCTTTTCCCAATTTTCAAATGAACCAAAATCTCCAACAATCTTCTGCAAAAGAGCGCTGTCCTTTTCCAGGACGCTACCGCCCTTCATCATGTTTTCAAAGTATAGTTCATGCAACCTCATTCCATTAAACTCCCAGCCAAAACGACGTGTTACCTCTGCAAATTCAGGTGTTGCCAATTTGTCCTCAGTTGCAAGTTTTGAAATCAAATCAGTAACCTTGTTCACATTTGCAACATAACCTTCATACAATGTGAAATGATTCTTCAGGAGCTCATCAGAAAGACCTTCGATTCCCAACAAATTTTCGTATTTTTTTGCTTCGTACATATTAATATTAGTCAAAAGTCATAAAGTCCAAAGTCATAAGGCTTTGAAAAATACAAACTTAAACTATTTTAAAAATTATAATTACAATTTTCCTACCAAATCCAAACCTGGTTTCAATGTTTTTGCTCCTGGTTTCCAATTCACTGGGCAAACCTCCGTTTTGTGTTCTCTGACAAAAATTGCAGCCTGCAATTTTCGCAAAATTTCCTCACTGCTCCTGCCAATGCTATTGTCATGAATATCAACAGCCTTTATTGTTCCATCTGGATCAGCAATCACAGTGGCGCGTAGTGACAATCCTTGCTCAGAAAGATATGTTCCCATAGCCTTGCACAATTTTCCAGTTGGATCAGCTAGCATTGGAAAATCTATGGTCTTAATCATGGCAGAAGTGTCATGCCAAGCCTTGTGCGCAAAAACAGTGTCCGTGCTAACGCCAAAAACCTCAGCTCCTGCTTTTTGAAAATCACCATACATCGCACCAACAGCTGCAAGCTCCGTTGGACAAATGAAAGTAAAATCAGCTGGATAAAAAACCAACACAACCCACTTTCCAGCATAATCAGAAAACTTAATCTTTTTTACCTCCTCCTTATGAAAGGCTTCTAATTCAATTTCTGGAAGCCTTCTTCCAACCACTGGTCCATCATAAAACTCCTCCACATCCTGCAAAAATTCATTATGCATATTTTTTCAAATAAAATAATTAAAAACAACACAAATATTAGTACAACCTTAAGACATTTTTTCTTTCTTTATATTTTTTTGATACATCTCCAACATCTTATAAGCACATGCACTGCTAGTATATTTTTTTGCAAAGACCATCTTGGATTTTTCTCCAAATTCTTGTCTTAAATTTTTGTTCTCAATTAATTTTAAAACGGCAGCCATGAAGACTTCTTCATTCTCATCGACCAAGAATCCTGTGTTGCCATCTTCCACAACATCGCAAGTGCCAGTAGCATTAATTGCGACAATCGGAAGCCCTGCTTGCATTGCCTCAATCAAAACCATTCCTTGAGTTTCTGATTTTGAGGCATAGACAAAAATATCAGACATTGCAAAAAAATCATTCTTTTCTTTTCCACCAACAACTCCCAAATATTTGAACCTGTCTCCAATGTTTTCTTGAGCAAATATCCTCTTCACTGTGGCAATTTCATCGCCATCTCCAGCCAAAACAAACACTAAATTTTCATTTTTTTGTAGCAGCAGCGCCACTATTTTTGCCAAAAACAGCACGTTTTTTTCTTTAGTTATTCGACAAATCAATCCCAGCACAATTCGATCCTCATTTATTGCATGTTCTCCTCTGGCCAACTGCCTGTCTATTTTTGAAAAATCTTGCTTCAAAATTCCAGTTGGAATTGTCACAATATTTTTGTTTTTCACTCCCCATTTTTCAATAATTTTCTTTGCTGAGAAAGTTGGCACAACCACCTGAGAAGCTTTGTTGGCAAAAGAAACCGCATTCTTCAAGGTCCACCAAAGAGCAAACTTTCTCGGAACAAATGCTGGAGCAAAATGCGCATATTGATCATACAAAGTGTGCCAAGTGAAAACCAATGGGACATTTTTTTTCTTTGCCCAATGTGCAGCAACCCACCCCAACAAATTTGGATGCTGAGAATGCACGACGTCAATTTCCATTTTTTCCAAAATCCTACTTATTCGGTAGGAATATGGAAAAACCAAGGGAAAATTAATCCCCTTGAATTTAAAATTAATCGCTGGATAGAAAAAAATTCTGCCTGGAGAAATACCTTCGTCACCTGAGAAATATCCATTGTCTCTTGGCGCAAAAATATAGACGGTGTGCCCCCTTTTTTCAAATTCCTTGCGAAAACTTTCAATTGAAGCTGCCACACCATAAGGGTTTGGCAAATAGTTATTGGTAAAAATTGCAATATTCATAATTAAATAACCTTATAATAGCTCAATTCTTCTCAATAAAATTAAGAATGTCTTCAAAAATATGTTCATTTTTAATGTCGGAAATAAAGGTGTGGTAAGCCTTTTTAATATATATTTTCTTCTTCACTTTTGAGCTAATCTTATTGAAAATATTTTCCATACTATTTTTTTGAATAATATGATCATGTGTTGATTGCATTATCAAAACGGGAACAACAATATTACTAATATTTTTTCTCATCTGACAAACCACCTCAAAAGCCTGTAAAAGACTTTTTGTGGGATAAGTTTGATATGAAATTAATCTTGTGATTGTTGTTGAAAGTCCAAAGGTTGGTGGATAAAATTTCTTGCGATACTTTTTTTTCATTTTCAAAAGAATTTGCACAAACAACATTCCGATTTTCTCAAATCTCAATTGATATGGCGTCGCCATTAAAATCAATCCGGAAACATCCCTCTGTTGCTCAGCAAAAATAAGTGCCAAATCACCACCAATAGAAGTTCCTGCAATATACACCTGATCACAAGTTTTTTTCAATTCGAAATATCCAACTCGAACATTTTCCAACCAATCTTGCCAAATCACTTTTTCCAAATCACTTGAAACAGTTCCGTGACCAGCAAGTTTTATTCCCATTGTTGTATATCCATTTTCGTTCAAATATTTCCCCAATCTTCGAACTTCATATGGAGTTGAAGTCCAACCATGAACAAGCAAGACACCTTTTTTATTTGAACCATTGAAAAAAAACGACTGGTCAATCAGCTTTTTGTCGTGCTCATACATGAGCTTTGGGTCTGCAAAGATAATATTTTTTGCATGCAATACGACACCCATGGAAATTTTTTTAATTTTTTTTAACATAATTTATCTATCAATAATAAAGCAAATGTGGCTTTATTGCAACAAAAAAACATCGAAAGCAATTCAATAAACAAAAAGAGAGAATCTATTGTAAGAATTTTTGGGACTGCTTTTTCTTATAAATTGTAATTACAATGAATGATATAATAACGATCAAAAAAATAATCCAACCCACCCAACTAATATATTGCTTAATGCTTTTCCAAAGATAACCATAAAAATATCCCATTGCAACCAAAAAACCACTCCAAACCACTCCGCCAACAAAGGAATATTCCAGAAATTTTTTGAAATCCATTTTCACAATTCCTGCTGCGGTGAAAGTTGCCCAACAAAGTCCCGTGGTAGATTTGACTGCAAAGATGGTCTTACCACCATGTTTTTGAAAATATTTTTCCATCTTTAGTACCACCCCTTCAGTAATTCCAATGTGTTTTCCAATATTATAAACAAAACCCATTCCCCATTTGCGACCAGCTGCATAAAAAAGCACATCGCCAAGCAGGTCTCCCAAAATAGAAAAAAGTAGCACCACTGGCCAGGTAAAAGCCCCCAAAGAAGCCAACATTGCAGCAATGACCGTCACAATAGGCCCTTCAATTATCATCAAAGGAAGCATTGCCCAATAGCCATAGTGCCGCAAAAATGCAAAGATAAGTTGTCCTGTATGTTCCATATATCCAGATTATACGCTCAATTGGGCAATAATTCAAATGAAGCCCTTGATTTATTTTTTATTTATGCTAAACTATCCACTGTTACTGTTTTATGCTAATTTTTAGCATAATGCTTACATATGGCGCCATCGTCTAGTGGTTAGGACACCAGGTTTTTCAGCCAAAGGCTGATCACCCTCCGGGTGACATCCTGACATGCTAGCAAAAATTTATGCACTATGTATATATAATAAAAAGCAGAGTTAAAAAATATTATTATATTGGCAGTACCGAAGATTTGAAAAGACGTTTCGAAGAGCACAATCAAGGAAAAACTAAATCAATAAAACATTTAATTCCCTTCGAATTAATGTACTATGAGGCTTATCAATCAAAAAAATTAGCCATCAAAAGAGAGATTGATTTAAAAAAGAACAGTTTCAGAAAAAAAGAATTATTAGGCAGAATTGACAACTCATGACATATGGCGCCATCGTCTAGTGGTTAGGACACCAGGTTTTCATCCTGGTAACAGGAGTCCGATTCTCCTTGGCGCTACAAATTCTTAAAAGCCATCAGTAATGATGGCTTTTAAGTTTATTTCGTATCTATAACTTCAAAAAGCTTCTTTTTTGCCCTATTGATGAGTGTTCCAACTGTATTTTGAGGTTTATTCAAAAGCTTCCCTATCTTTTGATAGGAATATTCTTGAAAATAACGCATCTTCAAAACTTGCTGATATTTTAGTGGGAGCTTTGCAATTGCTAATTTCATCTTGCTTGCAATTTCCTGATGCTCCATTTTGTCCTCCAATTTTTCGTCATCAATGGCAATGTCTAACCTATCTTTTTTTGTAGAAATATCCTCCCAGGATACAGTATAGCGCTTACCTTTTCTTTTTAAAAAATTTACCGTCTCATTGTGAGCAATGCGATAAATCCAGGATGAAAACTTTCTGTCAACATCAAAATGTTTGATATTTTTATAGGCCTTAAGAAAAACGTTTTGTAAGATATCCTCCGTTTCTTCTTTGTTGCCAACAAGATGATAAATATAGATGAATAATTTTTTTTGATAACGCAAGAGTATTTCTGCGTATAGTTGGGGTCTTTTCTTTACAACAATACTTATCAATTCGTTGTCTGTCATGCCTGTAATATCCATCGATGAACACACGCTCATTTTGTCAATTTCTTCTTTCTTTTTTTTCCGCAACAAACTACGCAAAAAGAGAACTTTAGTGGTCTTTTTTTTCAAAATCTTACTAGTAGCCATACTGGAATTTAGTCTTTTCATTTTGGTTAACATGTGGTAGAATCGTTTAACGATTAAACACATTTTAAGCAAGAAAATTACTACGCAGCAAAATCATTCAGTTGGTAACAAACAATACAATAATATCATAGTTATGTCAAATAAAATAATCCTATCAATTGAAACATCCTGCGATGACACCGCGATTTCTATTTTGTCTTGTAAGGAATCAAAATTAAACATCCTTACAAGCAAAGTTTCCTCGCAAATAAAACTGCATGCCAAGTGGGGCGGTGTTGTTCCAAATCTAGCAGCCAGAGAGCATCTAAAAAACTTTCCGAAACTCATAAAACTCGCACTAGACGAAGCAAAAGTTTCAATTGATCAAATAGACTTTATTGCTGTTACAAGTGGACCAGGCCTGATTCCTGCACTACTGGTTGGTGTTAATTATGCCAAGACACTTTCCTATCTCTGGGAAAAACCACTTATTGGAATTCATCACATTGAAGGACACATTTATGCCAACTTCGTTGACGAAAATTCAAAATTCAAAATTCAAAATTCAACGCAGATTCAAAGAAAAAAATGCAAAATAATGTTTCCAATTTTAGCGCTGGTAGTTTCTGGCGGTCACACACAACTTGTGCTTATGAAAAATCATTTGCAATATGAAATTGTTGGACAAACTTTGGATGATGCCGTTGGTGAAGCTTTTGACAAAGTTGCTAGAATTTTAGGAATTGGATACCCGGGAGGGCCGGCCGTTGCACTTCGTGCTTCGCAAGTCAAAAGTCAAAAGTCAAAAGCAATACAAGATACAAAATATAACATTAAATTCCCTCGCCCAATGTTGCATAAGAAAAATTTTAATTTCTCCTTTTCTGGCCTAAAGACTGCTGTCCTATATGAAACGAAAAAACATCCCGAACTTTTGAAAAACAAAGAATATATTGCAGAAATTTGTCATGAATTTCAACAAGCATGCGTTGAAGTGCTTATTGCCAAAACGCTAAAAGCGGCAGAGCAGTTTAATCCAAAAACAATACTATTGGCTGGTGGGGTTAGTGCCAACACTGAACTTCGAAAACAACTTGGCGAAGCCATCCAGAAATCCATACCTAATACATCATACAAAATACCTGACACATCACTAACCGGTGACAATGCTACCATGATCGGAGCAGCAGCAGCATTTCGCTGGGAGAAAATGACAGCCAAACAAAAAAAAGAAGCTTTGCTTGGATGGAAAATGCTTCAAGCAAATGCGAATTTAAAGATGAACTAGACCATAGGAGCTTTTTCTTGAAAAATATCCCCTATACTGATAAGATAAGTATGAAAAGAAAGCTTTTTGTATTTATTTAAATTTAGCGATGTGAGACTATTTTTCTCTATAATACTAACAAAATTACATGAAAGAATTACCAAAAATATACGAGCCACAAAAAGTTGAAGATGGAATTTACGCGCGATGGGAAGAAAGTGGTTTTTTTAATCCTGACAATTTAGAAAACACCAAAGGCACGCATTGCAATGTCTTGCCACCACCAAATGCCAATGGAGAATTGCACATAGGCCATGCCAGCGGATATACTGTCATGGATATTTTTGGACGATATGGCCGCATGAATGGCAAAAAAACATTACTGCTTCCAGGCAAAGATCATGCTGGAATTCAAACTCAAGTTGTTTTTGAAAAAAAATTGCAAGCTGAATTTGGAATTTCCAGACAAGAACTTGGACGCGAAGAATTTTACAAAAAAACTTATGCCTTTTGTCTTGATCGAGCAAATTACATGCGAAGCCAAGAAAAAAAGATTGGAATCTCAGCTGATTGGTCACGTGAAAAATTTACCCTAGACCCTGATGTTCTCAAAACTGCCCTGGAAACTTTTGTCACAATGCATAATGATGGATTGATATACAAAGGCAAAAGGATTATCAATTGGTGTCCGCGATGCTCAACCGCACTTTCCGATGTTGAAGTTTTGCACAAAGATTCTGCTGGAAAATTATATTTCATCAAATATCCAATCGAAAATTCAAATGAATTTATAACCGTAGCAACTACCAGACCAGAGACAATGCTCGGTGACACAGCAGTAGCTGTTAATCCAAGAGATGAACGCTATACCAAATTAGTTGGAAAAAATACCACACTTCCCTTGCAAAATACTATCATTCCAATTATTTCAGACGAGCGAATTGATCTTACTTTTGGAACAGGAGCAGTGAAAATTACACCAGCACATGATCCCCTTGATTGGCAAATTGGCAAAGATCATAATCTAGCTGAAATTCAAATTATCGATGAAAAGGCCATCATCACTGAGCTTGGTGGAAAATATGCCGGACTTGGCGTGCAAGCAGCCAGAGAACAAATAATTTCAGATCTTGAAAAACTAGGACTGCTGGAAAAAATAGAAGAATTACAACACAGTGTTTCTATTTGCGAGCGATGCAAAACAACCATTGAACCACTAACCTCGAGTCAATGGTTTATTAATGTTGATGCTAAAAATTTTTCACTGAAGAAAAAGGCTATCGAAGCCATTGGAAATGGTGAAGTTGAAATTTTTCCCAACAACTTCAAAAAAATCCTTATTGACTGGTTTGATAACATGCGTGACTGGTGTATTAGTCGCCAAATTTGGTGGGGACCACAATTCCCTGTATGGTATTGCCCTGATTGCGGACAAGAAAAATATATTGTTTCAATTGAAAAACCTTCCGCTTGCCCTCATTGTCAGGGTGAAAAATTATTGCAAGATGAAAATACTTTCGACACATGGTTTACCTCCAATCAATGGCCTTATAGCACATTAAAAGCGCACAAGGATGATTTTGAAAATTTTTATCCCACAGACATGATGATTATGGGAAGAGATCTTTTGTTTTTTTGGGCAGCGCGCATGATCATGATGGGATTTTACAAAACAGGAAAAACTCCTTTCAAGAATTTGTTTTTCACTGGACTTGGCCTGGACAAAGAAGGACAAAAATTCTCAAAATCCAAAGGCAACGGAATCGATCCTCTTGTTATGATTGATAAATTCGGAGCCGATGCCTTGCGCATGAGTCTCATCATGGACAGCGCCCCGGGACAAGATTCGAGATTATATGAAGAAAAAATTGAAACCTTCAGGAACTTTGCCAACAAGCTTTGGAACATTTCCAAGTATTGCCTATCGCAAGAAAATTTTAAATTACTTGAAAATATTTCCAAAGAAAACATCATCACGCCAGCAGATCATTGGATTATCAAGAAACTAAACGAAACAATTAAGACTACTACCGAACTTATTGAAGACAAGCAAATTGCCATGGCTGCTGACATATTAAAGGCTTTTACCTGGAATGATTTTGCTGATTGGTATCTAGAGATAAATAAAATTGAAAAAAATCAAGCAGTACTTGGCTATGTTCTTGATCAACTTCTTCGACTTTGGCATCCATTCATGCCCTTTATTACTGAGCATATTTGGGAATTGTCAGGACAAGAAAAATTGTTGATGATTTCGGCTTGGCCAAAAGAGCTTATCAAGACAAAGGAAAGTAATTTTGAAATAATTCAAGACATCATCACTATCATTAGAAATGTACGCACTGAAAATAAAATTGAAATTGGCAAAAAAATAAGCATAACAATAAATTGCGAGCAAGAAGAAACCATCCAAATGCTCCAATCACCATTTCAAGAAGAAATCATCAAACGATTAAAAACTGGCGTGGAAAAAATTCAATACAATAAAAAACAAACAGAAACAGAAAATTCAATCAAAAGAGCAATTGGAACAATAAATCTTGAAATAAACCTTTCGGGAGCAATCGACAAGGATAAAGAAATTGAAAAAATAACAAAAGAAATTGAAAACATTGAAAAATTTGTTCTTGGATTATCCTCAAGACTCAACAATCAAGATTTTGTTTCCAATGCACCAGCGCAAATTATTGAACAACAAAAAGAAACGCTTGCAAAAAAACAATTAGAATTATCCGAATTAAAGAAGCATTTGCAAACACTAAAATAAACATCAATGAATCAAATAGAGTCATTTTTTTGGGGAATAGTTGCTTCACTTGGAGCGATCATTGTTGAAATAGTTTTTTTCATAGCAATTTCAAGTTCAATGAGCCTTCCTGCCAATTTTTCATTCTCCAATCTTTTTTTCATTCCGCAATTTGTTATTGCAAGTGTAATAATTGAGGAATCAATGAAATATTTGATCATCGCAAAACGCGTCGATGACATTTCGCTTGAAAGGACTTATTTGCTCAATTCTTGGATGGTTGGAGTTGGATTTTTCTTTGTTGAATTGGGACTCATGCTCACCAATGGATCATCAATCTATGATAAATCACTTATAGAAATTGCCATTATACATATTGGAACAGCTGGAATTTTAGGTTATGTTGTTGCCATAAAAAATCCAAGCAAAATAAAAACATTTTTTCAAGCAATTTTTCTAACTTCTCTTTTACATGGAGCCTATAATTTCCTGGTAATAAAAAGAAATTTTGTATTCGATTATTTTATTTTTACTTTGCTTTTCATTGTTATCATGATGAATATTATCAACTTAATTCGCATCAACAAAAAACTTGCACAGTAATGAGAATTATCATATAATATTTATATAAAGTGTAAATTCAAAATTAAGGAAAAATATCGATCGTATTGGTCGATAATTTAAATATAAATATATGTTAAAAACAAAAAAATCATTTTTCGAACGTGTTACTGGGGCAACTTCAATTGATCCAGATATGCGACAAGAACAAATTATGCCAATTTATGCAGAAGAAGAAACTGAGATGATCATGCGCTCAGAACCACAACGTTCAGTTTTTGTTGAAGAAGAAAATTTTTCTTCTGACGCAGAAGGACAACTAACAATCGATGTCTATCAAACTGACAACGAAATTGTTATCAAATCAACAATAGCAGGCGTCAAACCTGAAGATCTTGATGTTTCAATCAATAACGACATGGTCACCATCAAAGGTGAACGCAAAAATGAAGAAGTTGTTAATGCTGACAACTACTATTATCAGGAATGCTATTGGGGACATTTTTCTCGTTCCGTGGTGTTGCCTGTTGATATTATTTCAGACAAAGCTGAAGCATCACTCAAAAATGGAATCTTGACCATTCGCCTTCCAAAAGCAGACACAACCAAAACAAAAAGAATTCAAGTTAGAGGATTCTAAAGACATCCACAATGAAAATAACAAAAAATACTTCTGCGGGAGTATTTTTTTGTTATTTTTTTCAAAAAATTTAATAAAAAAATATACACAGCAACGCTTGATAAAATCAAAAAATTAAAGTATGCTAGATATATGCAAAAAAATCTTTACACGTCATTTTTAGTTATTATCCTACTTTCAATAAGTAGTCAGGCGCACGCAGTGGAAATCCAGACAACAACTGGCGTTTTGAATGATAATAGCAACCTAACACTAACTGTTGATCAATATTCAGAAACAATTCCAAACACATTATTGGACAAATGGGTTTCTCATCAAGCAGCCTATGCCCTGTCATCGAACATCAGAACTGAATTTGAAAATACCACCAATTATTGTCCGGTAAACAAAATTTTTTGCGAATTAACCATCACAAAAACACACAAAAGAAACATAACACTGTCTTCACAGGCAAAAATTGAAACACAAGAAATAAACTCCTATCTTGAAGATTTGGCCAGAAAAGTTAACAGAGATCCAGCAGAAGCAAAGTTTAAAGCGGAAGATGGAAAGATTATTACCTTTGCACAATCAACGGATGGCATAAAACTAGACACAAAAAAAAGCCTTGAACAAATAACTGAAACATTAAAAAGCAACAACCTAAAATCAGAGCAGAAAATATCCTTAGCATACGATTCGCAAAAGGCCTTAACGACCTATGGCGATACAAATAATCTTGGGATTTCTTCTCTAATCGGACAAGGAACATCAAACTTTAAGGGTTCTCCAAAAAACAGAATCTTTAATATAAAAGTTGCCACAGAAAGATTCAATGGTATCCTTATTAAGCCAGGAGAAGAGTTTTCTTTTGTTAAAATCCTAGGAGAAGTTGATGGCGAACACGGATATTTGCCAGAATTGGTTATCAAAAATAATGTTACCGAGCCAGAATTTGGTGGTGGTGTTTGCCAGGTCTCAACCACGGCCTTTCGCGCAGCCATATATTCAGGTCTAAAAATAACTGCGCGCAGAAATCATGCCTATCCGGTTTCCTATTACAATCCACAAGGCATGGATTCTACTGTTTATGTTCCAAATCCAGACCTTCGCTTTATCAATAACACACCTAATCACATCCTAATTCAAACAAAAATAGTTGGAACAGTGTTAACTTTTGAATTTTATGGAACAGATGATGGAAGAAAAACTACAGTTGATGGACCATATATAACAGAAAAACAGCCAGATGGAGCACTAAAAGCTCATTTCTCACAAAAAGTTGTCGATGCCAATGGAAAAGAGTTTATTAATGATGTCTTCAATAGTTCATACGGCTCACCATACAAATACCCTCATCCAGGAGGGCCAACATTAAACGCAAAACCAGCAAACTGGTCAGATGAAGAATGGAAAAATTACAAAAAGACTTTGAAAGACATGGCTAAAGCTGCCGCCAATCCAAAGCAATGATCCGGCCAAGGATTGACTAAATCGAAAAAAGTTGCTATTCTTTACTAGTTATTAAAAAAGGGTTATTAGCTCAGTTGGTAGAGCAGCGGCCTCTTAAGCCGACGGTCGCAGGTTCGAATCCTGCATAACCCACTAGCAGTGACGACGCCCTCATAGTTCAATGGATAGAACACAAGCCTTCTAAGCTTGTTATGTAGGTCCGATTCCTGCTGAGGGTACAAGATTTGCAAATTTAAAAGAGTGAAGTCTATAGAGTGGCGGGTATCGTCTAACGGTTAAGACATCGGTTTGTGGTACCGAGAATTAGGGTTCGATTCCCTGTACTCGCCCCTGTGTAGATTTCTAAAAACAACATAATGCGCTCTTAGCTCAGCTGGATAGAGTATCTGGCTTCGAACCAGAGGGTCGGGGGTTCAAATCCCTCAGAGCGCACAAAAAAACAAAAAGACTCCCAAGGAGTCTTTTTATTATGTGCGCTCTGAGGGATTTGAACCGGCAGAAGTGAGCTTCGAGCAAAGGCGAGAAAAGATCCCCAACTAAAATCTCTTAAAAATATCCTTAACCTCCTGACTATTTTCAGCCACACTACTCTTTTTTCTTGCTTCAATATCAGCAACAACTTTTTCAAAATCCTTTTCTCTGAAAACTATTCGCTTGTTTTGCGACTTTAGATATTCCTGCTTCTTTTCCACGCTCCATCCCTTTCCTGAAAGACTCTTGTTCCAAGTATAATAGCCAAAAACTGCTGCTGCAATCAAAAGAATAAACAAGACACCTTTATAAATTTTCTGCCAAAAAGAACCCAACATTGGCAGTAGTTTTATTTTCGAAGTATTCTCTTTTTTTCCAAATTTTAAATTAAATTGCATAGTTATTTTTTTAATTTGTATAAAAAACAGAATCTAATTCCGCAGTTAATTCCCCATTATCAACAATTTGCTGCTGATCTACACTTGAGACTGCTGCCACACCAAACATGCCGTCGCTTGAAGATGATTTTGATTTATTGACAACTTGATCCTTGCTTATTTTGATACCAATTATATCAGAATAATATTCAAATTGCTCCAACTTATTAATAAATTTCAAAATAGCGTTATAATTTCCAGTTAGTGTTATCTTCATTTTCAAGTAGTCGCCATTTGGCAAATTATCAACCAGCAATTCTTCAGTTTTTGCGCCCTTAGCATTTGTTTTTTTTGCTGGTGCACTTGGAGCAACAACATCAGACACTGAAATGGTAATTTTGTTATTTGTACTCTCTGCCAATTTTTCTAGTTTTTCTATTAATGTCACCGCCTTGCTTTTGTCCAATAAAACACTTTTCAAATCACCAGCCTTCTCTAGCTCTGAATACTGATTCTGAATATTTGGTAACTCAGCAATTTGCAATTTCATACTTTCTTGCTTCATATTTTCCTGCTCAATTTCATCAACTGTATTATTTATTCCTCCGAGAAGTGGCAGAACAACAAAATAAATCAAACCACCAACAAAAATAGCATAAAAAAGAATAGCCAAAACCTCCCTTTGTTTTTTAAAAAAATTATTCATTATGTTTTTTTAGACATTCCTTATTTATTGAGAGATCTATCTGAAAATCAATATCATCCTTAACCACCAGATTAGAAATAGGAACGTTTATGTCAGCAAAACAAGAATCGTTTCCCAAGTTATCCCTAAATCCAAGCAAAGCATCCCTATTTTTGGCCTTTCCCAGCAAAAATATTTTATACTCCTTGGTTGAGAAATCAGTAATATAAACATTTTCTGGCATATCAGAACTTAGCTTATTAAAAATTTCAGACCAAATAAGATGTCCTGTTTGAATTTTTAAAAGCTTAGCACTATCATCATTGACTTGTTTGAACTTTTCAGTATATGAGTTCAATTCCTGATACTTATCCATAGACTGAGTTGCTGTCTTTTCAAGGGTAAAAGCATTGCGATGGTTAATAAGTAAATAATATATATTAATAAAAATAACAATCAAGACTATTAGTGGCATTAAAAACAAAAATTCTTCATGCAAAATCCTGCGAAAAAGTTTTTTTCGTTTTAATTCAGCTTTTCTTTCTCTTGGCAGTAGGTCAAGATATATCTTCATAATGTAATCCTTTAAGTGCTAATCCTATGGCTGTTGAAAATTGCAATGATTGTTTCTTTTCAATTAATGGTAAGTCCTTTCCGATGTCCATATTGATCCAAGAATTTCCAAGTTGAATTTCACGTCCTAATTTTTTCGACAAAAATGGCAACATTCCTTTCATATTTGCGCCACCACCACAAATCATGATCCTATCAATACCTTCTGAATATTTCAGACCCGTAACATAAAAATCAATAGAACGCTCTATTTCCTGTGCCAGATTTTCAAGCACTGGTGCTGTTGCCTTAAAAAGTGCATCGTTTTTAAAATCATCACCAATTCCATATGAAATTTTTATTTTTTCAGCCTCCTCAAATGAGACATTCATTGCTTTTGAAATAACATCTGTTATTGATTGACCACAAAGTGGTATGCTTGATGTAAAGCATGGAACACCACCCTTTGTGATAGAAAAACTAGTGCGCCTGTCGCCAATATCAACAATTAAAATTGTTTCCTTTTCATTTTTATCAGAAAGCAAACTTCGTGCTTGCGCAATTGATTCTATTTCCAGCCCAACAGGCTCAAGTCCTGCTAATTCCAAAACCTCAATAGTTTGGTCAACTGCAGTTTTTGCAATAGCCACAACTAATATGTTTATCTTATTTTTTTCCAAAATTAAATCCTGAGGAATAACCTGCCAATCATAATACACCTGATCAAGTGGGAGTGGGATATTTGCTTCCATCTCCCATTTTATTGCCTCCCCCAATTCATCATCATTCATTTGAGGAATTGAAATTATACGCAAAAAAGCTTTTGTTTCGGGAAGAGAACAAATAACCTTCTTTGTTTTTATTTTTTTTGGGCCAGCAGAAATAATGACTTTTTTTATAGCAGCAACAATTTGATCTTTTTGCTGTATCTCACCATCAACAATGGCACCATTGCTAAGATTAATGCTTCCAAAACTGGCAACACGCTCCGAAGATCCTTCATCTTCAATCATGATAACTTTAATGGAAAGGTCACTAAGATCAAGACCGAACACATTAAAACTACTATTAAATATTTTTTTATTTAAAAAACTCATCTACTATTTTTTATATTTATTTACTGCTTTTATTTTTATATAATCGTATTTATATATTATACATGATACATGATACATTATACAAATTTTTATAATTCATCCCATTGATCAATTGCATATTCAGTCCCAGTTGGAAAATATGGCGGAGGAAAATATAGAAGATTATTATCAAAATTAATATTACGAAAACAATATCCGTCTCCAACAGTTACACCACTACCACAATTATAGGTATTCCCCACATAGGCAAAGCCATAACGAATATTTGTTGCAATAGAGCCATTGATTGTGATGGTGCTTTTATTTGATCCATATGGCTGCCTGCCAACACGTCCCTCTTTGGCAAGAAGTGCTGCATCTATTGTTAGATTTGATTGACTATTTTGTATAATTTCAACATCCTTCTGCGCAATAATGCCAATAATATCAGTACCATTAGAAAGTCCATTACTATTAGCATATAATAAATTATTCATACCAAGAAAAACATTCTTATTTCCACCAGTATTTGCAACTCCCCCGCCTTGTGGTTCATCAGAAAGTTCATCTGCCACAAAAGAAACTTTTTTATTGTCAATTGTTCCTTCAAGCCAAAGATTATTTGCCACAAAAACAATACCATTATTTGGAATTGTGTAGCTAGTTGAACTTATACATTGACCTTTGTTGTGATCAGATGGCTTGATCCATGCACATGTTGCAGCCGTACAACATGCTGCAGTTATAGTCGTACAAGGTTTATTATTGTTTGCAGCACTACCATTTTTAACTATACCAGTATAAGTCAAAATATCATTACTTGTTGGATCAAAAGTATTAACCCTGCAAGTATCCATAGTGCCATCTGTTTTTAATTTTATATGCATTCCTTTGCCACTATTATCAAACTTTACCGTTGCCTGAGAACGCATAAAAGAAATATCAGAAACAACTGAATTAAAATCCAATTGAGGTGCCGGAAAAGTTCTGCCAGCTTGAAAAACATCAGTGCGCGCCGGCACAGCGTTTGGCAATGCCTCAGCAGCGCGATAAGCATCATTAACGCCAGTTGCAGGGGCAACATTAGCATGAGTATGAACCCCAAATTCATTTCCTCCGGAGTGATCAGGATCATCATATGTCGCCAAAGAACTAGAAATGATATTTGTTGCAACCCCATCAAACCTTATGCCTTTGTTTGAGTGCATTTTTCCTGTGACGGTAGTACCATCACCAAAACGCATGTTGTCATTCGCCAGGACACTATTTTCGCTCCAAGATGGTCTTCTGAATCTAACTTGAACAACTTTTTTTACTGAAGGTTTTAGATATGTCCAACCAGTAGATTTCACCACAACAATTGTGGACCCCAGTGCTGGCTTTGTAACTTCTAGTTTATACTTTCCAATCGCGCCTAACTCCGGATCAACATATTCAACCTCAAGTGGTGTTCCCACGCCCTCTGGACTCCCACTTTCCCAAAAGTTTTTTATTTGTTCCGCTGTTTTTCCTGAAACTTGATGGGCCAAATACCAACGATAATAATATGCTCCAGATTCTGCAATTTCAAAAGCGCGTTCTCTTTCCACGCGATCCTTGCTATAGCTTAGCTGCGAACTAATATAGGTCAGCAAAGATGTCATAGTTATAGCTACAATAATAACAGCCACCAAAACAAATGCCAAAGTGCTACCTTTTTTATTTTCAATTTTTGTGAACAATTTTTCTTGCATAAATTTTTTAATGAATACGATCATAATCATTCAAATTTCTAAGCTCTACAAATGATTGTTGCTGAATATTATCAGGTGCCCTGTTGGGATCGATGTTTATTTTCAAAAATATTTTTATCAAACGCACCTGTGAAACATCGACAGGCGAAGCAACGGGATTATTAATAGTATCTTGAGGATAATCCTTGTTATAATATGAAAACATTGGATCACTTGTTGTGTTTACTATTTGTTTTGCAATTTCAACTGTTGCTTCATCGCCAGCTGCATATGTTTTTGGAAATGATGTGGATGGCTTACGCATGCCAAGATATATTTTTCCACCTGTTAGATATATATGCAATCTTTCTGTTTTTCCATCCTTATCATAATCGGAATATACCACCAAATCATTGCCAGATGCGCTAACAATAGGATAGCCACCAGCATCAGACTGACGCACTCTTCGCAAATATCCAATCAAATCTCCCACACTCCTTGAAACAACAAACGATGATTTTCCCATTTCCATAGTATAGGCCTTACTTTTCAATGTCTTTGCAACAAATAGCACTGTGGCCTGCATACCGATCACAAAAATTGCAATCGCCACCAAGGTCTCAACCAATGTGAATCCTGCAGCTGTTTTTTTTATTTTATTTTGCATATTAAATCTTAACCAATTTAATTTCCTGCTTTGTTAGTTTATCAATCGTAACTGGAATTTCTTGCGTAATATAATTTACAGCCTCAACTTTCAAGGTATATGTTCCACCCAAAAGAGCAGTTGTGCTGTCGGGATAATATCCAACACCTTGAGCAGAAACTGTTTTTTCAGTAAAAATTGAAGCACCAACACTATCAACAAGTGAAAACTTTGCATCCATAATTGAAGCATTTGTATCACTATCAAGCACATTAATCAAAAGTCCATTTACGTTTTTATCAGCAACCTTAACTTCATATACAAGATTAGTATCTGGAGTTAACACCACAGGCATTGTTGGCACAGAATAATCAGCGAATTCATATTGAGCATTGGCATCCAAGGCTATATTGTAATTTCCAGGACTAATATCAGAATAAACTTTTTCACCGCTAGTAACATCCGTCAAAGAAGTGTCATGCAAATTAAAAACATTCACATTTGAAATATCACGCCCAAGAACCTTCCCTCCTGATATTTTAAAAGTAAAATTGCCCACTGGATTATTTTGATAGTCCGTAGTTTTAATGGTAAGACTTGATAACTTATCTTGAATATAGTCATACATGTTAAGAGTATTCAAGAGAACACTAGCTTTGGTATATGTTGGAGTGTAATTAGCACCAAGATAATCAACAGATGGAGAATCTTGAGTGGTCACCGTTTCATATCCATTTTTTGTCACTGTTATTTGATATCCCCCAAGAGATTCTGGTGCTGCTGGAATCATGATATGTCCAGTATTGTCAGTTTGTACGGTGAAATTGAGAGCTGGTGACACGGCTGAATTTATAATATGCACTGAAGCTTGGTTAACACCAAGACCATCGCTACCTTTCACATTAATAGCAAGTGGTGCTCCACCAGCACTAGTTTCAAGTCCAGGCGGCACAAATCTGGAAACTGCATCAACTTTTTGCGCGCTGCCAGCACTGTCCTTCCATGAAATCGTAACTTTAACAGTCTTATAATCATTGCTAATCAAATCGGACGGAAAAACACCATCGAGGTCATCATCCTCATATTGAATATAAGTATGAACTTGAAAAAATTTTCCATTTTCATTAACATCTTCATCTTGTACAATTTTTCCATTTGGAATTCCACTTACAATTCCAACGTCATCATATTTCAAATTTCGTATTATTTCCATTTTTTCATTCAAAATAGCAACAGCAGCAAGCCTATTTTTTGATTCAATAATATAGCGAGTGCCAACAGTAGAAACAGTGTAAAAAGACGTAAAAATAACCGCAGCAATAAACATCACGATTAGCACTTCCACCAAGGAAAAACCCTTTTTATTTTTATCAAATTTCATAGCAAATAAAAACACTACTATTTTATATTATCCATCATGCTATACATCGGTTGCAGCATGGCAATTGCAAAAAATCCAACTGAAACACCAATAATAACCATCAACAATGGCTCAATAATTGCTGACAAGTTTTTGGTAATCTGATCAACTTCGTCTTCATAAAATTCAGCCAACTGCAAAAGCACAATTTCCGTTTTTCCAGTCTCCTCCCCCACTTGAACAATTTGAGAAACCAAAATTGGAAAAATGTTCTGATTATCCGCAAGAATTTTGCTCAAACTAACACCCTTTTGAATATCATCCACACTGTCCAGCAATGCTTTTTGATAATAAAAATTAGTAAGGGTGCGTGAAATAATTTTCAGCGCCTCAACGCTGCCAACACCACTTTTCAAAAGCGAACTATAAATTCTAGCAAAACGAGCACAATTCATTTGCTTTACAAGTGGACTAAAAACTGGAAACTTCAATGAAACCCAGCTCAACACTCTTTTTCCAGCGGTCTGACGCAAAAACCATTGCAAAAAAACAATCAGAACAACAACAATTATTGCCGTAGCAATTCCGTTGTTACGCAAAATATCGCTCAAACTAACAATGAACTTTGTCATCGGAGGGAGCTCAGCATTCATATCCTTGAAGACTCCAAGCAGCTTTGGCAACACGAAGGTAAGCATGATATAGCCAATAATTATCATTACCGTCAAAATAACACCAGGATAAATCATGGCACCCTTGACCTTGCTCTTGAGATCATTTTCTTTTTCCAGCTGCACTGCAACAATCTTCAAAACTTCATCCAAATTACCAGCAGTCTCGCCCACTCTAACCATATTAACAAAAAGCTCACCAAAAACAGAAGGATATTTTGCCAAGCCATCGCTCAGGGTTTTACCATTTTGCACCTCTTCGAAAACATCAAGAAGTATTTTCTTAAAATTTTTATTCTCAGTTTGAATTGCAAGATTACTAAGCGCCCGTGAAACAGTAAGCCCAGAAGCAACCATAATACTCAAGTTCCTAGCAAAAACCATTTTTTCTTTTAAGGGGACGCTTTGAAATCTGTCCAAGAAATTTACATGTGGACCAGCTGCAACATCCTCCTTGACCAAAGCAATGGAAGTCACCAAAAAACCATCACTACGCAATTGCAAAGCAACATTTTTTTCATCTTGAGCTATAATCTCGCCACCTTTTGTTTGCCCATCATAGCTCCTAGCAGTATAAATATATTTTGGCATAATTCTACTCTTTGGTTACTCTTAAAACTTCCTCAATTGACGTGATTCCCAAAACTGATTTAATAAAACCATCCTCACCCATCGTTTTCATGCCATTTTCTCTGGATTTTTTTTCAATATCATCAGAAGATGCATCAGATGTGATCAATTTTCCAATCTCTTCATTCATCTCAAGCACCTCATAGATTCCTAATCGCCCATGATATCCTTCATTATTGCATTGTTCGCATCCTTTAGCTTTATAAAAATTTATATTTGTCCAGGTTGATTTTGCATTAACACTTTCAGCTACTTCTGGTGTTTTTTTGAGCATCGCAAGCATTTCATCCATATCAAAAGTAGCACCCAATGTTTTAATCTCTTTTTCATCGAAAGTGTAGGCAATCTTGCATTCATTGCAAAGCTTTCTAACCAGACGTTGACCAATAATAACATTAACAGTGGAAGCCACTAGAAATGCTTCAGCACCCATATCCAAGAGTCGAGGGAGTGTTCCCGCTGCACTATTAGTATGAAGAGTTGAAAGCACAAGATGTCCTGTCATGGCAGCTTCAACTGCAATTTGCATGGTTTCTCCATCTCGAATTTCTCCCACCATGATGATGTCTGGGTCTTGACGCAAAAGACTGCGCAAAGCCGCTGCAAATGTCATGCCAATTTTTGCATTTGTTTGAGTTTGATTAACTCTTATCATGCGATATTCGACAGGATCCTCCACAGTACTAATATTAACTTCTGTTGTGTTTAAAATATCCATGATGGTATATAGTGTAGTTGTTTTTCCTGACCCCGTTGGACCAGTCACCAAAACCATTCCATTTGGACGTTTGATATGACGATGCACCATTTCTAGAGCATTACCAGTGAGTCCCATTTTTTCCAAGGTCAAACCTTTCGATGTTTCATCCAACAAACGCATCACTATTTTTTCCCCTTCAAAAACTGGGAGCATGCTCACACGAAAAGAAATTTTGTATCCATCTTTTTCAATTTTAAAACGTCCATCTTGCGGCAAACGATGTTCATCAAGTTTTAAATTTGAAAGAACCTTGATGCGAGCAACCAATCCCTCTGCAACCTGACGAGGCAAGGTCATTGCATCATGCAGCACACCATCAATACGATAGCGAACTATAACTTCCTTTTCACCTGGTTCAATGTGAATATCACTAGCTGACTGCAAAATAGCATGCTTCAAGAGTGTGTCCACAATTTTGATGATAGGCAAATCTTGAGCTATTTTTTCCAAACTTTCAGCATCATTTCCAGTTGCAACATCATCAGAATTTTTACTAATAATATCTCCAAATTCAGCCTTGAGACTTTTCTCATATTGCTTCAAAATCGCCCTAATACTTTCCTCATTTGTCAGACATGGAACAATCTTTAGTCCAGTTTTTTTCTTGATAAAATCAATTGTTTGCAAATCTTCAGGATTTTTCATGGCCACTTTCAAATCATTGTCCTTTTTTTCAAAAGCAACGATGCCATATTTTTTTGCAATAGGCTCAGGAATGATCTGCAAAATATCACTAGTGATGGTTTCTTTTTCCAGGTTAACAAAAGGAATACCAAGAATATATGAATAAAGTTTTTGAAGCTCAATTTCACTTATTAACTTTTTTTGCACCAACAAATCACCCAAGCGCTGATTTTCCTCAGCTGCTTCGGTGAAATTTTCCTCCACAATTCCAGCATCCAAAACGCTTGAATCAAGAAGAAAATCCTTGAGTTGTTTGTTTTCTATTCGCATTTTTTATTTGTATTTTTGTTTGTATGAGCGCATGCTTATTTGTTTCAAATTCCAACTATTTGATGCTTAAAATTTCCTTTATCTTTGCAGTAACTTCTTCCAACTTATAATCAGCCTTAACTAAATATGTTGTTGCCCCCAATTCCAAGGCCTTTTCAACATCTGAAATACTTCCAAGATTAGTAAGAAGAACAATTGGAACATGCTTTGTTCTTTCATCTGCCCTCACTTCAGTCAAAACGGCATAACCATCTTTTTTTGGCAAAACAATGTCCAATAAAATCAAATCAGGCTTGTCCTCAAAAGCCATTTGAACACCAACTTCACCATCACCAGCACATCGAACTTCAAATCCCTCCATTGTCAGATATTCACTAAGTGCTTTTTGCAAAACCAAATCATCCTCAACAATTAGCAGTTTTTTATTGTTCATACTCATTCAATGCTGGCGATGCGAATTTTATTGTTCGCAATTAGCATTAGTTATTATCTTATTTATTAGACTATTTCATCTAAACCCTTCTTTTGTTCTTCAACTATCGGCAAGGAAAAATAAAACTCACTGCCAACATTTTCTATCGACTTGAACCACAATTTACCACCGGATTGCTCGATAATATTTTTTGAAATATATAACCCCAATCCAGTCCCATCAGTTTGATTCTTAATTGAATTGTTGCTTCTAAAAAATTTTTCACAAAGACTGTTTTGATCTGCCCGAGGAACACCAACTCCATTATCCCTAATGCAAAATTGTGCAAAGCCATCGATGTTTTCAACCAACACATCAACCTTTCCGCCACCATCAATATATTTGATCGCATTTGAAATTAAATTGTCCAGTACAACATTAATTCTACGCTTATCTGCAAAAACTTCAAGCATTTTTAAGTTGCAAGTCATGGCCATTTCAACATTAGAAGCCTTTGCAAAAACCTGATGAGATTCCATTGCTTTTTCTACGATTGTGCAAAAATTAATCTTTTCTTTGGCAAGTGCCAATTGGCCTTGATCAATCCTGGCGACATCAAGCAAATCATTGATCAGTCTTCCCATTTTTTCACCAGAATGTGCAATTTCATTGATAATTTCTATCTGTTTTTCACTAAGGCCATCAAAAAATTTTGAAACCAAAAGTTCAATCTGCCATTTCATTTCAGAAATTGGTGTTTTCAATTGGTGTGATGCAATTGAAACAAATTCTGATTTCATCTTATTCGACTTTGCAACCTCTTCAACTGTTGTGATGATAGAATTTCCAATCACTAGTAGCAAAACAACCACAACAGACTCACTAATCACAACAACTTCAGGAGAATCATAATGCACCGAGGCGATATATACTCCAGTCATGGCAGCAATAATAATTATACCCATTACGATAAACAAAAAACTTGGGGTCTGCCAAACTCTAACGCCAAGCTCATCAGCCTGCTTTCTAAGATTAAATTCATCTGATATCTTATCTCGAAACATTTTATTTTTATCTTTAATGGTGAAGATTTCCTTGTTGTCATTATATCACACAATCAAATAAGACAAAATATACAAAATAAAAAATCATAATACAAAAAAATCACCAGTATTTACCAGTGATTTTTTTGTCAAAATTTCAAGTTTTTTTCAGCAGCAATTACACCTTAAACTCAACCACCTCTCCATCTGTCATCACATATTCCTTGCCAACAGTTTTCACAGCTCCAAGCTCTTTGGCTTTTCCCCAGGACCCAATCTCCAAAAGTTTATCCCACATGATCACATCAGCGCGAATAAATTTTTCTTGAAAATCAGTATGAATGGCAGCTCCAGCTTCTGGTGCTGTGGCACCTTTTTTAATTGTCCAAGCACGTGTTTCAATTTTTCCAGTTGTGATGAAGGTCTGCAAACCAAGCAAATCATAAGCCTCGACCACCAAATCATTGATGTGTGAAGTTAATTCCATTTCAATTTTGTCTTCCTCGCTCATTTCAATCAATTCTTCTTCTATTTTGATATCCAATTTCACATGCCTTCTATTTTCCAGAATATCAGGAAGTTTCTCATCTACATCTGACACATTGTAGACATATAAAAAAGGTTTCATAGTCAAAAGTTGCAATTCCCTCACTGCAATTTTCACATTCTGATCTTCAAAATCAATCTCGCTCATGTTTGCCAGGAGTCCCTTTTCGAGCGTGTGTTTTATTTTTTCAGAAACTCCAAGCTTAAACTGAGCATCTTTGTCATTTCCGCGCGCATCCTTAGTGAGCCTTTCCATGCGCTTAGTGACAGTCTCAAGGTCAGCTAAAATCAATTCCGTGTTGATTATTTCAATGTCCTCAAGTGGATCAATTTTGTTGTGCACATGTGTGATATTGGAATTTTCAAAAACACGCACCACTTGAGCAATCGCATCCACCTCTCTAATGTTGGCCAAAAATTTGTTACCCAATCCTTCACCCTCAATTGCTCCCTTCACAATTCCAGCGATATCAACAAATTCAACCACTGCTGGCACAATTTTTTCCGTGTCAGACATAATTGAAAGTTTGTCCAATCTTTCATCTGGAACCTTAACAACTCCCACATTTGGCTCAATGGTGCAAAATGGATAGTTGCTTATTTCTACTGGATTTTTGGTTAGTGCCTTGAAAAGGGTGGATTTTCCAACATTTGGGAGTCCCACAATACCTATTTGTAAAGCCATAAAGTGTATAAAGTATAATGTATTACGTATTATGGATAGACTCAAAATCAGTCCAAACACTCTAAATATCATAATGTAAATATTCAAATTAAGCAATAAACAAGCTTTACTCAAAAATATTATTATGCTATAAATACTTGATGCATTTCTTGCATTTTATACTTTATACATTATACAAAATACATGTTACATGAATACGTTCTCTGCCATTATGGTGAAATTGCCCTTAAAGGAAAAAATAGAAATTTTTTCGAAAAACACTTGATTGAAAACATTAAAAAACAATTTGAGACATTTTGTCCAGCCAGTCATGAATATGTCAAAAAGATGTCAGGCGGAATATTGATCAAGCTCAACAAAAAAGGCACTGAAAATGAAGCGACCATCAAAGATGCGCTCATGCACACCTTTGGAATTGCTAATTTTTCTTTTGCAACAAGTGTTCCTCAAGACATTGAGACCATCAAAAAATATTGTTGGAATCTTATAAAGCACACCAGCGTAGTAGACTTTCCAACCTTTAGAGTGACCACTCAACGTTCAAACAAAAAATTTCCCATGACCTCAGAAGAAATAGATAGAGTTGTTGGTGGGCATATCTATGAAAATTTCAAAAGAAAGTTTCCTGTCAGTATGAAAAATGCAGCAATTGAATGCAAAATATTTATTTTGAATGACTTTGCACTGATTTCTCTGGAGAAAATTGCAGGACTTGGCGGCTTACCAGTTGGCACAGGAAACAAGGCCTTGGCTTTGCTTTCTGGTGGTTTTGATTCTCCCGTGGCTGCTTGGCAAGTCCTAAAACGTGGCGTACAACTACGCTATGTGCATTTTCACAGCGTGCCATACACCTCAAAAGCTTCTATCGAAAAAGTTGTTGCGCTCAAAAATGAGCTCAAAAAATTTGGCAGCGCCACCAAATTATACCTAGTGCCATTTGCTGATGTGCAAAAAGAAATCATAATGAAAACTCCAGAAAAATTTCGCGTGATTCTCTATCGTCGCATGATGATGCGTATTGCGGAAAATTTGGCTAAAAGACAAAAATGCTTGGCGCTAATTACTGGCGATTCAATTGGACAAGTTGCCTCACAAACACTAGAAAATATTTTAACCGTCAGTGATGCAACTACTTTGCCAATTTTCAGGCCACTTATTGGATTGGACAAAGAAGAAATTATGCAAAAGGCCAAAGCAATTGGCACTTTTGATATTTCAATTTTGCCACATGATGATTGCTGTACTCGTCTAATGCCGAAAAAACCAGAAACTCGCTCAAGATTACACGAGGTGCTAGAGGCAGAAAGTCTTCTTGATGTTGAAGCCATAACAAAACAAGCTCTTACAAAAGTAGAGCTTGTTTAATATTTTTGCTATTTTTGCTTTTCTTGAATGTCTAGATCATTAACTGAAGACTGCTCTTTTTTGTCTTCTATTTTTATCTTTTCTGTTACTTGAATTTCCATGTCTTCATCATCTTTTATAATTTCAGTCGCTTCATCATCATAACAATCTCCACATTTTCTTATTTCCTTGGCAATAAAACCACTTTCACCATCCTTTTTGCCTATTACTTTTACAATTTTTCCTTTTTTAATTGTGCTTTCAATTTTTTGAGTAATAGCCTTTTCATCAATGCTCCAGTCCCTTCCCTGCTCATCTTCAATAATGACCTGACTATTGGCCCCGTCAAAACCAACGACTCTTCCCATAATCAAGCCACTTTCAGGTTGTAGCCAAAGTTCTGCCCTGGCCTTGTGCTTTGATTGATCATAAAAAGGCATTGATCTGATCATCATCAAATCAATAGCATTTCCCATGCCAAAAGCATACATAATACTTCCAAAAAAAACACTGCACCCAATGCCAGCAAAAAAAATCCAACGACGCTTGAATCGATATCCCAATCGAGTATGTTTCCAATTGTAGTAAGCCACTAATCCAAAAATTGCAACGGAAAAAAACCAAAAATATGGCAGCATCATCATGGCAGAAACAGCAAAATTTCCCTGCAAATGACCAGACAAATCAAAATCACCCACTGAAGCCAAATGAGCAATCACACTAAAAGAAAGACTACCAAGAAAAACTGAAATTGCAAGCAATCCCCAAAAAACATAGCTCTTCAGCAAAAAATGCCAACGAGGAACAGGCACAATATGTTCACTCTTTATCCTCCCAACAATATTTTCACTAAATTTGGTCATAACATTATTCATCAAAACACTCAAGAATTATTTTTTTACCTTATCAAGTCTAGCAGTTTCAATAGCCAATGATTTTTCCTTGAACTGCTTCTTTGCCCTGTTTATAAGGGTTGCCACTGTCCCCATTGGTTTTTCCAAAATATCTGAAATTTCTTTGTAATCTTTTTCTTCCAAAAATTTTAACACCAAAACTTCTTTGTAATTTTCATCCATCTCTCCCAAAAGATTTCGAACCTCTTGGCTGGTATATTTTCTCTCAAGCTCCCTTGCCAAATCCTCACTACTTGCCAGGATATTCAACAATTGATTATCCCCTTCATAGGTCACAGTTTTCGGTCTGGCTGTTATCTTCCTAAAATGGCTGATAACTTTGTTGTGAGCGATGCGATAAATCCAAGATGAAAATTTGAGATCTTGATCAAAAGCATTCAAATTTTTGTATGCACTAATAAAAACATCTTGCAAAGTGTCCTCAACGTCTTCTTTTGATCCTCCAGAAATACGCAAAACATATCTAGTGAGCTTTTCTTCATAGCGCTCAACCAGAAAACTATACGCATCCGGAGTTTCGAGAACTACCTTGACCAATTCCTCATCTGAAAGATCAGGAATATTATTAAGTTCTGTTAGATACTCGCTTTTCATTTATAATCTCAGATGCATACAACAGTGTATACGCGCTTTAGCCACTCACCCTTTCAAAATCAAGCTGCAGGCATCTGTTTAAATTTTATTTTTAAAATAAGTTCACAATAACCAAAAAATTATAACACAACAAGAACAAATCATCAACCACAAATATTAGCAAACAAATTCCAAAAATTATACTACAATTCTAGTCAAAAGTGGTGAAATCCTGGTAGTAATTTCATAGTTAATTGTATCTATTTTTTGGGCAATTTCTTCTGCTGTAATTTCCTGAGTGCCCTGCGACCCCAAAAGGACAACCTCGTCTTCAATGCCGACAGCATCAAGAGCAGAAACATCCACCACGAACATGTTCATTGCCACTCGCCCCAAAATCTGACAACGCTTTCCCCCAATCAAAACCTCTCCCACATTTGAAAGTCCGCGATCATATCCATCGCTATACCCTTGAGGAACAACAGCAATCTTGGTTATTTTTTTCGTCACATGAGTCAATCCATATCCAATGGAATAATTTTCTGGAACAATTTTCACCTGTGCAACATGCGTGACCCAACGCAAAACTGGCTTCAAATGGAAATTCCCTGTTTCAAGCTTATTTTTCAAATCATCACTAGGCCACATGCCGTAGAGTGAAATTCCGGGACGCACCAAATTTGAAGTTCCTGCATTTTTTTCCCAAGCCATGATGCCTGAACTTGCCGACATATGAGTTTTCAAATTTACAAATCCATTTTTTTGAAAAACTTCCACTGCTTCAGAAAAGGCTGTTATTTGCTTTTGTGCATGAGAAAAATCAGAAGTGTCTTCAATGTTGGCAAAGTGGGAATAAATCCCATCAACCACAATATTTTCGAAGCCAAAAAGAAGTTTGGCTATTTTTTCACAATCTTCCTTCATCACTCCCTGTCTTCCAAGATAGGCATCTATTTTCACATGAACAACAACTTTCTTGTTCATTTTTTTAGCTAACTCATTCAAAAAAACTATTTGTTGTTCATCATAAACAGCCAAAATTGCATCTAACTTCATAGCATCCTCCAATTCATTTTTTGCAACATAACCCAAAACCAAAGCTGGTTTTTGAGAAGTTTGACGCAACAATTTCAATTCTTGCAAATCATCAACCTGAAAATAATCGGTGACATCCTCCAAGATTTTGGTCACCTCATTTTGCCCATGACCATAGGCATTGGCTTTTACCACGCAAATCATTTTGACATTTTCTCCAACCAAAGATTTCATCATGGCAAAGTTGGCAAGCAAATTTTCTTTGGAAATTTCAATATATGACAACATACTCAATATTAATTTAAAATTTAAAATTATAAATTTAAAATTCTTGTCAAAGGACAAGCACTGTGGTCATGTTTTTTTGCGCTGCAATATTTGCGACCATATTCAATCAAGCGATAGGTCAATTTTGGCCATTCTTGTTTTGGAAAAATTTGCATCAAGTCTTTTTCGATTTTGTCAGGATTTTTTTCAGGACTAAGTCCGAGCAAATTGGAAAGACGACGCACATGCGTGTCCACAGCAATCCCCACATGCACACCACAAGCCACTCCCAGCACCACATTGGCAGTCTTTCTGGCAACTCCTGGCAACTCAATCATTTTTTCCATTGTGCAAGGAATTTTGCCGTCATATTTTTCTTTAATAATTTTAGCAGTAGCCAAAATATTCTTGGCCTTATTGTGATAAAATCCAGTTTGAAAAATGTCCTGTTGAAATTCAAGCTGATTGGCATTCACATAATCATCCAAAGTTTTGTATTTCTCAAAAAGCTTGGCAGTAACCTCATTCACCTTTTTATCAGTGCATTGCGCGCTCAAAATGACTGCCACCAAAAGCTCCCAAGAATTGCTGAAATTCAAGGCAATTTTCGCATCAGGGAAAAGGGCTCGCAGCTCCCTGGCCACGATTTGAGCGATTTTCTTGCGATTGTCTATTTTTCCTCGATAACTCATGTAGCTTATATCATTTGTAATTATGCTTTAATCTAAGCACGAAATAGCTTTTTTTACAAACAAAAAACAAGCTTTACAAAACTTGTCTCGCTTGGTCGGGGCGCAGGGGCTTACGTGTCGATTGCTCGCCGTCGCTCGCAATCTCCTTGTCCTCGGTGGCGCTAAATACTCGTATTCCTCGCATTTATCGGCGTTTGCTGCGACAATTTTCTGCTGAAAATTATCTAGCTCACTGCCACCGGTTCGAATCTCTGCCACAATAATAAAACAAAAACAGAGAGGATTTTTGGTCCTCTCTGTTTTTGTTTTATGGTCGGGGCGCAGGGATTCGAACCCTGTCTAAATGATCCCAAATCACTCGTGCTACCGTTGACACCACGCCCCGAATTTTTCTCAACTAATACCTATCTTAAACGATTTCACGATTCTAGTCAATCACTCATCAAACTAAAGAAAAAACAGCCACTGTGGCTATTTTTCAACAGGTATTGAAATGTCTTCCTTGCTATTCCCCCAAAATCACCAAAATATCCCCTTCTGGCTTTATTTCACCACTTGGCAACTCACCAACCCCCCCACCAATATTTTTGGCAATCTCAGCTGCAATTTGACCCTTGCCACCATTCAAATCAACGATAATACTTTTTGAAAAATTACCTTTTGCATTCCCCATTGAAGCAATTGTGATGCCTTCTATTTTTGAAATTTTTTCTGCCATTGTTTTTGCCAAACCTTTGGTGGATGTTCCATTGTTAACAACAACACTTGCGCTTTGCTTGCTTTCTTGAGTGGGTTCTGACTTTGCAGTTTCCTGAGTTGACTGTTGTTCTTGGGTTTTTTCTGGCTGAACTGCAACCCTTGGCTGCTCAGCAGGAGCTTGTTTTTCACTCACAGTTGCCGATTGAGGTGTGGTTCCAGTAGGAAGTCCACCAGTCATGGCAGTGGCCTCAATGATCATATTTTTGCTCGGACGATACAGGATGGCTTTTTGTGATTTTGAAAAAAACAAAACCTTGTCACCGTTTTCAGCTTTTGCAAAAAAAGCTTGTGAGGAAAGTTTTTCCTTGTCAGCAACTGTTGCCATTGTTGGCTGCTCACCTTCTGGCAAAATCATAAACTTGCCAATCTTCAAAACATATCCAGCTATTTCATCCTTGGCAATGTCTCCAGCAATGGCCTTTTTGTATTGAAAATAGAAATATCCAGCTATTCCAATTAAACCAAAAATAATCACAGCAAAAACAACCCCGAAAATCATTTTTCGATTAATCATTTCAAAAAAAGTTTTGCGCTCATCCATTGCCTTTTCCGAGATGACAGCTTTTTTTGGCGCATCTGCGCAAAGATAAGAAACATCTGATTTCTTGCAATCGCTATCAAAAAATTTATCTATTTTTGCAGATATTTTTTTGTTTGATGTCACTTTATTTTTTTTATAGAATCTTTTTTATTTTTTGTTTTAGGCTCTATTGGCATAAAATATTTTTCAAAAACTTTTTCTTTTTATTTTTCAAGTATACCACAAATCTTACAATCTCCAAAATGAAAAACTACAACGCATCATATGCTGATCTGGCAATTTCCTGAATAACCTTTTCCTGCTGAGAAAAATCATTGCCCTCTGTCATAATGCACAAAACAAAAGGGTGTTTTGGTTTATATATAATGCCACAATCATTAAGTACCAAAGAAGAGACTGTGCTCTCATCTTTCATGGCCGTTGCCTCTCCAAATTTATGCGCGACTTTAACTCCTTCAGGCACTCCAGCCACGATCCCCTTTGTGAAAGTCGATTTTGAAAGCATTTCCAAGACCTCATTAGCATGATCCAGATCCAAATATGAAGCATTAAAAAGCATACGGAAAATATTAGCATAACTCTTAGTTGTCACATTCCATGTTCCTTGTTTTTCTTTTTCCAAAGGTACATATACTCCAAGATCAGTCAAAACCCTTTCACTATAATCACTAACACCATCTGACAATGGGCCAAAAGGAACATTATCGGAATAAACAAGCATGCGCCTTATTAGCTCGCGAACACTATAAGCATTTCCAGCCACCAATTTTTCCGCTGGAGGATAGTGTTGATCAGAGTCATCCTGATTTGTAGCATCCTGGGATATCACAATTTGTTTGTCCAAAATTCCAGGTTGCAATTGAGCAATCTTAAAGTATACCAAAGCAATAGGAAGCTTGATCAAGCTTGCAGGATAATACCCAATCGAATCATCAATGCCAAACCATTGCTTAGTGTTAAGATCGCGATAAAAAACAGAGGCTCTAATAATGTGCTTTTTATTTTTCTCATCTTCAATAATTTTGCCCACATTAGAATGCAAATCATCCACACGATTGACCACATCATCAATTTTTTGACAATCAATTTCATGACTGACAAATGGATAATTCTTACTGCATTCCTGTTCCTTGGAATCAATAGTTTTTGCAAGAAAAAACACCAACGTGACAGAAATGCAAAAAAACAAAAATATTATAAAGTTTTTCTTCATAAAATTAAACCCTTTTTAAAGTTATGTTCTCAATTTTTATATATTACATTGAAAGCAAACTGACTGCAAATGAAAAAAGACCTTACCAGGAAAAATAAGGCCTTCTTTTCTTTTTGCTTACCCCAACACTGCGCAGTCAACGCCTGAGAAACATTTCACGAACTGTGTAGTGATGAGGTATTTTTTTAATTTGTCACATTGGCATTTTCTACTCCAGCAACTTGCTGAATATTATTATTAATATTTAAATTTTCAACTAATACCGGACTTGAAGCTTCCACTGTTCTTGTTGTGCTTTCAGTTGGGGCAACCACGTTTTTCACTTCCCCAAACAAATCTTTTTGCTCAATTGCAAGCATTGGAATCTTTGACTGAAATGTTTTTGCATCCTTAATTGCAATGGCTTGCCATGAAAATGGAATGTCCGAAACTGCTTTTTGTCCTATTCTAATTTGTAATCCTTTTGTTGTAACATTAGTAATCACAAACTTCACATCACTTAGTAGCAACAATTGTTCAGCAGCCTTGCGCACCTGTTCATCAGCAATCAACTGCAATGAAACACTAGCATTAACAATAGGTGCAACTTGATATTCTTTTTCAAAAGTAATGTCTACCAAATCAGTTCCTTCTTTGATGATTGCATATCCAGCACTGTCATTGTTAAACATAACTTGATCAGCAAATTCAACATTACTTCTGAAGATAACTTTGTCAAAGAATTCAGCCACAGCCTTGAAGAATGCTGGTGCCTTAAATTCAGCATTTGCTCCAGCACTAAGTCCAGTTTCATTTTTCACATCACTTGCAATTGGAGTTCCAATTCCTAACACTTTTTCATTCAACAATTTGATGTTGTTTTGCAAATCAGCAAGTTGTTGCCCAAGAGTTTTGACTTCAGTCGTGTTGCTTGCCACAGCATCATTAGCACTGTCAATTCCGGTTTGAATAAATTCAAGACCTTCGATGCTCTCAGCTTTGATGTGCTTAGCAACAAGTGTATCAGTCACAATCAATGGGCTTATGATCTGATTTGTCACATTAATATTTTTTGTAAAGATGTCAGAACCATTAGCTACTTGCTGACTATCCTTCAATGTTTCCAAAAAGTTCAAAACTTTTCCTTGCGCAGTGAACTGAGCAAAAGGAGAATTTGATGGAGTTGCATCAGCCACAATAGTGTTGTTATCAACACTCAAATTATTGCTTTCGACTTCACTTATCAATTGCTCGGCGCTCATTCCTTGATAATCTGCAAGATTCACGAAAACCATAATCTGTCCGCATTTGGTGTTAATTCCTCCGATTCCACCAGCAGGACATGCTCCAAGTTTAGCAAGATCCATTGATTCCAAAGCTGTTCCCAAAACTCTACCAGCAACTGTTGCTCGCATTCCAAAACCAGCAAGTGAAGCTGATGTGATTCTGTCCCCTGCTTTGATCATGCCATTTTCAGTGGTCACATTGACCGGAACACGTCCAACCAAGGCAATTGGATATGAATTTTCAGTATACGAACCAGCCACAAATCCAGGAGCTGTTGAAACTATTCCCAAAACATCTTTTTGATAAGCCGTTTGTGATCTTTTCACGTTGTGATTGTCAGTTGGATCAACTGAAACAATTTCTCCTTTTTCAAGTTGTTCAGAAGATGTATAATTTTCCGCAAGGTCGGCGCCACCAGCAAAGAATCCGCCTTGTTGTGAAGAATAAATTCCACCATTTGAAGTTACGCGCAAAACATTATATGAATTTGTTTGCAAGCTAAGCAAATCTTGACCATTAGTGATTTGATATTGCAAAACAGTTGGCAGTGCAATGTTTCGAGCGCAATATGACACGCCAGCTCCGGAATTGTACACACCATTAAGATTTCCACAGAAAGTTGGGAATTCTCGACGGAAGTTTATTTCAACTTGAACCCATGTTTCACCACCGGCATTTCCAATACTTCCACCAGGCACATCCACACCTTTAAATCCTGCTGATTGCAACGCTGCCTGAGAAGTTGCAGTTCGCACTTCAAAGCGAGCATATGGATCAGCTGTTTTTTGCCATTCAAGTGTTGCATTGGCAGATAAAGCCGGAACCTGCATCATTTCTGACGCGTATGATCCATCAGAATACCATCCAGCATCATAGATTCCAACAATATTTGAAGGAGTTGAGCCACCATTAATCACTACCCATTTTCCATCAGGTCTTTGGAATGAAATTGCTCCATCACCTTGTCCAGTTATTGCAGTAGGAGCAGGAACCCCAAGAGTTGAATCAGCATATGTATCAGAAAAGGTTGTAGTCACATTGTCAGCAATTGTTCCAACCAATCGATAACTTCCAGAACCTCCGGCAATAGTACGATATATCCTACGAGCAGTTGTGCCAGTTGGACCGGCAGTAACAGCAGTCAAAGGAACGGTATAATTTCCAGAGCCACCAGTAACAGTAGCGTTTCCAGAGGCAGCGGCAGGAAGTGACTCTACGCCATTTGTAACATAAGTAAATTTATACGTATGCGTTCCAGCATCAACAGAACCACCAGTTGTTGCAGCTCCAACAGTAAGAGCGGCGGCAGGCGCAGCAGCAAGAGGAATTGTTGGATTGGCAGTTATTGTTGCATCTGTAACAGTGTCTGCATAAGTTGCAGTTGTGTTGTCATTAAGCTGTGCCACGAAATAATATGTTCCAGTATTAGCAGCACCAGCAACAGTGCGATAGATTCTTCGAGCTGTTACTCCAGCAAATGTAGTTGCTCCCAATGGAATTGCAGTAAGATTCACCAATAAGTTTCCAGCTGTTGTGGTTGCAACCGCTGAAGCGGTTCCCTGCACAGACTCAATACCATTCATAATTTCAGTAATTTTGTAATAATGATTTCCAACATCAACTCCAGTGGCACCAACAGCCACTGCCACGGTTGGAGCAGCAGGTGCCGGAATTGGCCCCATTTGTGGACCAGAAGGAATAGCTGCTGCTGAAATAAATTGCCCAATTGGCACACCAAGAGTTGCACCTGATGCTCCCCCTGTTGGCAAATAGACCTGACTTTGAGACAATGCTCCAGCTGCTGCTGGATTTCCAAGCACAATCAAGAATGTTCCATCAGCTCGTGGAATAACAGTTGTTCCACGTCCAGTTCCAGTTGTAAGCATGGCTGCTCCAACAGATTGAACTCCAGTCTGTGGATTAATAAGGCTAGTTGTCAATTGTTGAGCCCCAGTAGTTTCACCTCCAGTTGCAACCCAATATCCATCAGGTCTTTGAAAAACAACCGAGCCACAGCCTGTAGTATTTGTTGTGAAAGCTGTTCCGGCCGAAAAGACTTTATTATTAGCATCATAATTCATTACCGTACCATTAGCTGCTGCACCAGCTGCCGCACCAACCTTGACCCTATATTGATTATTATTTGGCAAAGAAAGAGGAATCGCCCAAGCACCGCAGTTCACTGCTGTTGTGGTTGCGGGACCAACAATCATTGTATTGGTCATTTGGTTGTAAATTGAAGTTGTTGTTACACCTCCACCATGTATAATTGTGTATGTTCCATCATTATTCAAAATTGCCTGCGCTCCAATTCCACCAGCCGCAGTAAGACATGGCCCATTAGTAAAGTGACTACCCGAAGGCGCATTTGGGTTGTAAATATTTGTTGCTAATCCTGTTGAGCAATTTGTTGTGGTTGTGGTTGATCCAAGATATATCAAAAAGTTTCCATCAGCACGCTTCAAAGCAAAAGCTCCAGCTGAAACTTGATTGGTCGTAAGTGGCTTATCTCCAACTGCAGTTTGATTGGTGAAGGTTTCAGTGGCTGGGTCATACAAATCAGCAAAGTTTCCATTTGGCTCAATAATCAAAAATTGTTTATCATCCCTAGCGATCACAATTGTTCCTTGTCCAGCAGCATTTGTTAGTTGTTGATGAGCATTTGAATATCGTCCCATGTAATATCCAGAAAACACTGTAGCTGAAGATGATGGAATTTGAGCTGTGCCTGTCATTCGACCATATGGCAAAACTAAACTTCCATTCACTGTTTCGACTTTGGTTTCTGACTTTGTCATCACTGGTCCAGAATTTTCGACCAAGGTGTAGGCGGCGCCAAGAGCTGTGTCAGCTGCCGTATCAGAAGTCAAAGTTGTAGTGGTATTGTCTGCAATTGTTGTCACCAAAAGAGGAGTTCCTGTGTCGCCAGCAGCTGTGCGATAAATTTTTCTGGCTGTTGTACCTGCTGGTCCAAGCGGAATAACCGTCAAATTAACTTTATCAGTTCCTCCTGCGCAAGTGATCACATTTGATTTTATACTTAGCTGTGATTCAACTCCATTAGTGACAAATGTTGAATAATATGCATGTGTTCCAGCTGTGCATGATCCTCCTGATGCTGATTGAGTAGCAGTCAGTGCTGCTGGAATGGTTGGATTTGTTGGAGCACTAGCATTAGGAGAAGAAAAATCAAAATTTGAACGCTTAAGAACTGCTGAATTGTCGATCTTGTAATTGAAAACACGTGGAGTGATTTCATCAGAGCGAAGAACAACCATGCCATTTCCAGCCCAAACCCCACGTTCATCAAACAACTTCTTTGGAAGTGGTCTATTGTATTTAATTTTAACGCGAATACAATTTGCTCCAAATACTGTTCCAACAAGGTCTCCAGAGTTTTTTATTTCTTCTTCACTTGCAGCATTAAGAGGAGTGGCACAACCCGATTGAGAACCATTAGAACTTATGGCTGTTTTAACAATAAACTGCAAACTTGAAAAAGCACTGTTTATGGCACCATTAGTTGAATTGTTGTAAACTGCTTCCATTTGTGCCCTCCACCAAAAAGAAGAATTTGAATTCAAGGATGAACTAAAAATATCCTCTGAGGTATAAACTGTATTTGCATCACTCATTGGAAGTCCAGTGTCATATGAATTTGTGGCTGTTCCACCACCATTGATAATATGCCATGTTCCATCAACCTCCATAATTGAATGCGCACCAGTTGTCACAGCAGTAAGAGGAGTTGTGCCATATGATGTGAAAGTATCTCCAACAGGATTATACACATAAGCATTTTGTGATCCACCTCCAACAATTATCAAGAATTTTCCATCTTGAAGTGGAATCGCATGACCACCATCGCCAATCGCATCAGCTGCTCCACCTGATGCATTGCAAGTAAAGTCATTAGCATTTGGATCATACACAGCCCAAACATTGGCTTTCGACAAAACCACAAATTTCCCGTCTTGTCTTCGAAAACCGACTGAACCACTTCCATTAAGTGCGCATGTTCCCGCTGCTTGTTTTCCATCTAACGTTGGTCCAGTGGTTATTGCTCCAATAGGAGATCCACCAGTAATTGCACCGGCATTTGGATTGTACAATTGAGTCACTCCAGATGCTCCACCATTCAAAATTAAAAGCTGTCCATCATTTTTGTTTAGCACAAGTGCGCCCACTCCCCATGTTCCGGTTGGTGCCGTTGGTCCAGTCACGAAAGTGTCTGAAACTGGATCATAAAGTTGTGTTGAACCTGCCGCTCCACCATTAGTAATCAAATATCTTCCATTTGGTCTCAGCGCTGCAACTGTTCCTGCATTCTTGGCAACAGCCATTGGAATTGAATTGGCAGCAACTGGAACGTTCCCCATTGGATCAATCAGTGAGCTTGTTGTTGTTCCTCCACCATGTAAAACTCGATATGTTCCACCTGGTCTTGGAAGCGCAAGTGCGCCAGCTCCGATAGCAGCTGTCATTGTCATTGATGAATTTGTAAATGTTTCAGCAACTGAATCATAAATGTCAATTCCAGTCCCTCCTCCACGCACCATCAAAAATTTTCCATCAGGCCTAGTGATTGAAAATGCGCCAGCACCAATTGCAGCTGATGTTGTCACTCCGCCTGTGGTTATTGTTCCCTTGCCAGAATTTGGAATTCCACCAGAAACTTTGTCTGAAAGAGAAAGTGCACCATCAGTATTAGTCAAACTAGAACCAATTGTTCCGAGTGCAAAATCAGCCACTGATTGCTTCACTATACTTGAATCACTTCCATTGACTGTAAGTCCACCATTATTAGCAACGAGCATTTTGTTTATCCCATCTTTCTGTAATTGCAAAAGATTTCCAGTGCTTGTTGAATTCACCCAAATGGCTGAATTTCCATTATTCACAATGTCAGCAACACCTGTTCCAAGTGCCACTTCTAAACCATCTGAAGATATTGTACAATCAGTTGTTGTGCTTCCTGAATTGTCAACACAGGTCACACCAGCACCAATAAAGTTCACCATTGCTCTTTGAGTGAGTGCTGCTCCCTCATCTTTAATTGTTGCATAGCCTCCACCGGCGCTAGTCAAATCGGCTGACCAATATGGAGTGTTTGTTCCTGTTGCATATTTCAAAACGAAGCCATCAGTTCCAGCCCCAGCCAATCTTGTTGGCGCTCCACTTGCACCACCAAAAATCAAGTCACCCTGTGTGGTCATTGGATTTGTCATTCCACCTCCACCACCAGCCAAAAGATCTTGAGAAGTTGAGCCATCTTTTCTGAAATACAGGTTACTTCCATTGAACCACATATCTCCAATATTTGGAGTTGTTGGGTCTACGGATGAAGATGATCTTAAGCGTAGACTTGCATTTGAAGTTGTTGCAGAATTTATATCAAGAAGAGCTGTTGCTGTTATATTTCCAATTCCCAATGTCCCAGCAGTTGGATTTATATTTCTAATTTGCAAATCTCTATATTGCCCAACAGTTCCATTGTTAATTTCTAAAACCCCAGCACCACTTCTTGCTAACCCAAGATCTCTTGCTCCTGAATTAGCTGTGGCATAATTAGTTTCAGAAGACCAACCAAGAATACCATTGCTTGCAAATAAATCATTAGCACCATCCCATCTGCGATAAACCGTTCCGGCTGATGATGCCATTTCAAACCATCCCTTATTTTGATCAGTTTGAAAATTAATTTGCCAAGGTGAAGCTGCCGCTGTTTTCAATGAAAAACCAGCGGTTGTTCCATCAGCTGTTCCGGAAGATTGAAAAAGTGCTTGAGACGTTCCGCTACTTAATATATGAAGACCAGATGATGGAGCATTTGTTCCAATTCCAATTCGATTGTTCAATGCATCAATTGAAAGAGTGTTTGAATCAAAGTTAATTGCATTGACAACATTTGCCAAAGTTGCAGTTGAAGCTGCACCTGCTGACAAGTTTAGTGCTCCAGCTGAAGTCAGCGCCAATGTTCCAGATGTTGTTGTTGAGAAAGTCAAATTTCCAGTTGAGTTTGTCCAGGATGATGTTCCGTTTGATGCCAAGGCCAAAGTTGAAGCTGATGTTCCAATTGTTCCTGGGTTGGTCCAGTCCTTTCCATCAAGCAAATCTGAATTAAAAGAATATGGCGAGGCAGTGAATTGAACTCTTGGACTCATTTCACCATTAGAGTTGAAATTGATTCCCAAAAAGATGTTGTCGGAGTTGAAGTCAACTGATCCTGGAAGCGCTGTTGTGTCTCCCAAATTTGTTTGGAAGATTCCATCTGTTACTGTTATGGATTTTGTCTCAGCCCAAACTGAAGCACCCCCGCTTGAAACTGAATACATACTAAAGACAAAAGTATAACTTCCGGTGGCAACATTTGTGCCATCAGTATTAGTAACCTTTCCTTGAAAGTTTATTTGCTTGTTGATTCCAGTTGCAGCTTTGGCAGAATCTCCAAACAAAATAAAAGCTCCCACAAAAAAGATGAGGGTTGCAAAGAATGCATATGACAATTTACGTATTTCCTGGTACATTATTGTCTTGATATAAAAATGATATTTGCCAAACAAAAAAGGAATCTGGGCAGTCACCCGATTCCTTTTATTAACTCTATAAAGCCATTATACACTAAAAAATTGAAAAAGTCAATGTTCTTGCAAGACAAAAGTCCCTTTTAGAGCCAAAATTTGACAAAACTTTTTGGCATTTTGACTATTTTTTAAATTGCAATGATTTAATAATATCGCTAATTTCAGCCTCAAAATCACCATTTTCATCTATTGGACCAGTAAAGGCAAGTTCAGTCAAATATTGACCCCTTGGAATAAAGAAAACTTCTTCAAATACCCCATCCTTGGTAGAAGCAAAAGAAACAGCTCCAGGAAAGTCCTGGACTTTATTTTGCTTCAAATAAAGCTCAGAATTTTTATCCCTCAAGATATAGTTGCCAACATCTGTCATTTTTCTGCCCTCGATGCTCTCAACTGTCAAAGCAATTTTTTTTGGAGTACTGTCGCCCTGCGCAAAGAAAGCATTTTCCAGAATTGTTCCAACTTCTGGCTTATTGGAAGTGTGGCTTTTGAGCGAATATTTCTCATTATAATGAAAAGAGACATATTCCCCCTCAAATCGCTCGAATGTAACTTTATTTTCAACTTGAGAATCAGCAACCGTCTTCACTATTATTTTTCCAGACACTGGCGTCTGAAAAAAATTCCAAGCATAATATATGCTAGTTGAAATTATCGCTAAAAAAAGCCAAAAAAAAGTCCAGCGACTTTTTTTTGACTCAACTTTGGGGTTATTTTTTTGAACCTTTTTTGTTTTGTTTTGTTTCATTTTGTTTTTGGCTTATTCTCTTGGCAAACTTTTTCCAGCCTAACATGACAAGGAGCATTGCCACAATAATAATCAAAATAATCTTTATTGGAAAAAAATAACTTGACTGCTGAATGACTTCAAAGTCGTCTTTCCCATCAAAGCGATATTCCACATTTGTCGTATACTTTCCAGGAACAAAAGCAATGGCAACATCTTTCAATGTGACCGGCAAAACTCGGAAAGTTTCTGGAAGAACCAACGATGACTCTTCATTGATGATTCCCCTTGAAACTTCTCTGCCAATAGGATCAACAACCTTCACAATTCCGCGAGGAGTCACATGAACATTTCCAGTGTTTTGAAATCGAAGATGGCTTGTTTTGGCCAAAGAAAAAGTCGAGTCACTTTTTTCTATACTCTTTAGATTCAAACCAAAGATTTCACCACTAATCTTTCGCACGAAAACAAGTGAAGCAAAAGATGGGTCAACTGCCACGATTGAAGATTCGCTGCCAGTCCCATTATTGTCCTTTTCCATTTTCGCCATCACGGCAGCATAGTGTCCTCCAGGAGAAAGAGAATCTTTGTTTTCAATTGTGACTTTGACAGATTGCTTCTCACCAGCTTCAAGCACCACTGCATCTTTTTCCAAGCTCACCCAAGAGGCCAAAGAATATTTGTTCTTCAGGTCCTCAGCACTTCCCAAAAAAGCCACACCACCAGTTTCATCCAAGGCTCCAAAATCAACCACTGAAAGTTTGAGCACTGCTGACTCAGGGGTGTTATTGGAAATCTCCAAAGCAAAACTTGAGCTGTTCTGATCTTTGGCCAAATTGACCTCTTGGAAAAATGGACTCATTGAAAAACCTTTTGGCACGTCTTGAACATCCTGAGCCAAAGAATTCTTAGAAATCACCACAACACCAAAAATTATAATGTTCAATATCGCAATAAATTTAATTTTTTTCATATTTATTTCATTTACCATTGTCATCTTGAGCGTAATGAAGCTCAGCAGAGCAAAATGGAATCGAAAGATCTGAGCCCAGATTCTTCGATTGCGTTAATTTTCCTTTTAGTCAAATTAACCTCACTCAGAATGACAAGATTGTTAGCTTACTTTTTTAATTATAACAGAAAACAAAAAAATGCCTAAGGAGCTTAGACATTTTCAATCTATCAAAGGAAAATAAAGTGAGCTTACTTTTTTTTGGTCCTGGTTTTTTTAACTGGAACAACTTTTTCCT